>Ga0233403_10000005_pt1 | contig 79494 bp, 58 predicted proteins | sample Na_oxic_1_MG_FD_179866 | JGI IMG/M metagenome (GOLD analysis project Ga0233403, IMG submission 179866) | Seawater microbial communities from Saanich Inlet, British Columbia, Canada - Na_oxic_1_MG | ecosystem: Environmental > Aquatic > Marine > Inlet | place: Canada: British Columbia | collected...
ACATACAAATTGGTTGGAAAAATTTAACCGCCGTTTTTTGGAAAACTATGAATCTCTCTATTCACGATGAACTTGAAAAACTGCAAAATGAATTAGCCACGCTTGAACGAGCAGTCAAGCATATTTCCAAAGCCGAACAAATCTCTACCTCAGTAATCAAAGCGACAGAAGCTGTCCAAAAAAATTATGCTATTCACCTAAAAAACCTTCTGGATTTATTGGAGAAATCCGTCTCTCATCTCCAACAAGAACTCAAGAACAAGCTGGAAAAATTTGATACGGATTCTGAAAAAATTTTAACCGCATACCAAACGCAAATCAATGAGATTTCAAAGATATTGGACAGCTATAGCGATTTGGTTTCACGCACTCAACATTTTCTTGATAAGCTCAATAAAATTGATTTTCCAATGCGGCTAGACAAACTTGATCTGACAATAAGTGGCATTAACCAAAGTGTCCTTAATGCGTTGATGAGAGTCGAAACCTTAGAACGTAATGTAAAGGATGAGAACAAGAACCTATTAGTTCAAATAGAATCTCAAGATAAAAAAATCAAAGTCATTCAAGCACTTCTCTTATTACTATTGGCTTTATCAATTGGCACGGTGACAATGCTTTTCCAAAGCTTATACTATACTGCACACGGCTAAGACTTGGACTTTTCGAATAATTGGGATCAGAGTAAAATTAATTTCCTTGAAACAGACAATCGCATTCCTCAGTCAAACGAATCAAATTGACAACAGATATACTTTGCTCAATCACTCGAACTCATCTTATTTTTGAACGACATTATTATAATTTTATTCTGAACTCAATTATTCATTCCATTGACATCAACATAATATCAATTTCAACGAGTGCCTATTTTAACCCTATTTTAAAAAAATGGCCACCGGGTCACACAAATTTTTTTTGAATAACTGAGAAAAATAGTCGAATATAAGTTGTAAAATAACTATTTAATCATATATTTATAATTTCATGCTCATTAAAAAATTTTAGAGGTCAGAATGAATTTGAATTAGGAAATAGAATATTGACATTAGGCAAATACAATCTTTCCCAAATTTAGAGGCCAAAAATTGCTTTCACCATTGCCTCTAATTTCGTCCATCATTCAATCAAGAAATTATATAGTATTTCTTTAAGAAATCTATCATTTATAATTATAGTCATTCAAAAATATTTTGCCCATAAACATCAAATAAAAAGAGAAATATAATGCTTCATAAATTACCGATTGGCGTGTCTGATTTTAGAAAATTGCGTGAAAAAGATTACTACTATGTGGATAAAAGCTTATTTATCAAAGAGGTGATAAACCGTAGTTCTGAAGTCCTATTACTGCCTCGCCCTCGGCGATTTGGCAAAACCTTGAATATATCTATGCTGCGCTATTTCTTTGAAAAACGTGAACAGAGTTTGGCGGATTTATTTAAGGGATTAGCGATTGAACAAGAAGTTGAGATGCAACACCAAGGGCAATATCCAGTCATTTTTTTGACCTTCAAAAGTTGTAAAGCATCTAGTATTGAACAATGTTTTTATCAGATTCGCCAAATTTTGAAAACACTGTATTTAGAATACAAACCGGTCCTATATCAAACGCTTGATGTTGAAGAACGGCAAGATTATGATCTCATGACGCAAGAGAAAGGAGAAATTAGCCATTTAGGAAATGCCTTAAGTTTTTTGATGCGGCTGTTCCATCGGCAAACTGGCAAACGGGTGATGGTCTTATTGGATGAATATGATGCGCCAATTCATGCCGGGCAAGAACATGGCTATTATGAAGAAATCGTGTTGTTTATGAAACTCTTGCTGGGCAATGCGCTCAAGGATAATTCTGATTTAGAAAAAGGTGTGGTAACCGGCGTGTTGCGAATAGCCAAAGAATCGATTTTTTCGGATTTGAATAATTTGGATGTGTTATCGTTGTTGCGTTCTGAATTTGATAACTCTTTCGGATTTACAGAAGCAGACATTGAAAAGTTGACTCTTGATTTTTCTCTCGATAACTCATTAGAAACATTGAAGAAATGGTACAACGGTTATTTATTTGGAAACCGCGTGATTTACAATCCGTGGTCCATCATCAGTTTTTTGATGAGTGAAGATCGATTGCCGCGTCCTTATTGGATTAATACCGCCAGCGATTCTCTATTGCGAGATATCATTACTCGCACCGATCCCGATTTTCAAGAACAAATAGAAACCTTGCTCGCGGGCGGAACCATCACCACAACGCTCAATGAAAATATTGTGTTACGTGATTTGGAGTATAGTGAAGAGAATATTTGGAGTCTGTTGCTATTTAGCGGCTATTTGAAACCGGTCTCAATGACATTTAAAGAAGAAGAACCGATTTATGAAATATCCATTCCCAATATTGAAGTCCGTTCATTTTATCGCAACACGATTAAACTTTGGCTTCAAAAAACAATTGGTAATCAACGATTACAAAAGTTATTGCAAGCTTTAGTCAAAACGGATTTCAATACTTTTGAACTCTTGTTGAAAGAAATGGTGTTAGCCGTTTTGAGCTTTCATGATACAGCCAATAATAGTCCCGAAAAAGTGTATCATGCATTTGTGTTGGGCTTGTTGACGCATTTAATGGATCGTTATGTCATTCGTTCTAACCGCGAATCGGGTTATGGACGTTATGATGTGCTGATGATTCCTCTCAATAAAAATGAACCGGGTTTTGTGTTTGAATTTAAAAAGGTAAATAAGTCTAAAGAGAGTAAAGAAGAAGCCATGCAAAGTGCTTTAAACCAAATTCAAGACAAGCAATATGCGGTAGAATTACGAGAACAAGGTGTCAAAGAGATTTGGGGAATTGGGGTGGTGGTTAAAGGTAAAAAGGTGTGGGTAGAAAATATGTCATTGTGATCCTAGTGTAGGTTGGGTTAGCGAAGCGTAACCCAACATCAATTGATGGCATAAGATTCATGGTTTTATGTTATTGAAAGTCGGGTTAGCGTAGCGTAACCCGACCTACATCTATAAAATAAGTCACTCATTTTTTCATCTTTTTGTGAAACTTGCTAACTCTATAACTCAGTCGTCATAAAAGAATTGGTTATAATTTAAGGCTCCCAGAGTAGAATATAGGTATCACACAACAAAATTTTATTCATCTTCTATCCCAAGCTTTTTCTCTTAATTCTTTACCATATTTAGCACTATTTTTCACATGGGCAAAAGGCTTAACATGCGTTAAATCTTCGGTCATCTGATATTGAATAGGCGTTGAGTGGGAAAATGGATCTAACTTATTGACTGAAATCTTTATCTCTTCTTTAGTTTGCTCAGGATTAACATATTTTTTGATCAGAAACTCTATGTAATCCAATACCTCTTGTTGTCGGTTTTCGGGTAATTGGTAAAATTGTGAAAAAAGTGAATGTTCCATTTTTTTAATAACTGATGTAAAAGAGAAAAGTAATGAAAAAGTGATGGTGAATTAATTCGGATATGATTATATATTTTATTCTCATTTATGCAACTGATTTTAATGTGTCAACCTCTCAAAAAGTATTTTCTAATTAGATAAAAAAAGCCCCAAAGCTTGATAACCAAGGGGCTTAAAAAGAGTCGGATTCAGACAAAAGCGAAGTAGGTTGGGTTAGCGAAGCGTAACCCAACATCATATTGATGGCATAAGTAGTAGTAGGTTGGGTTAGCGAAGCGTAACCCAACATCAATTGATGGCATAAGTAATAGTAGGTTGGGTTAGCGAAGCGTAACCCAACATCAATTTATGGCATAAGATTCATGGTTTTATGTTATTGAAAGTCGGGTTACGCTACGCTAACCCGACCTACATCGCTGGACAACTGACCGTAGCGACTTGAAATAATTGGGGTCAGAGTAAAATTTTAAAAAGGGTACTGCCCTTTCTTTGTTAGTATTTAAACTTGAGCCAGATTTAATTCGAGCCTGACCCCTTTTCTTTACCTTTTATTCGCTTTTATTCCTTTTATTCCTTTTATTCTGACCCCTTTTATTCACTTTTATTCACACAATAACTATTAAATCTTCTCTCTGTAAAAACTCGAAGAACTTGTCTAGAATGGTCGTATTGCGCTCGCTTATCTGCTCCTCGTCAAATTTTTTATAATTAGTTAGATTAGATATTTCGGCAATTTTGCTGGCATCTTTATTCTTCCCGCGACGCTGTTCACCACTGTAAATCTTCTTTTTATCCTCGAAGCGGTAGTCTGATGCTTTAATGTTAATGCTTCCCTCAAGTAGTACTTTATTGCCTAGCAAATCAAGATTGCTCTCAGTTTTAAGTCCACTTTCCATTTCTTGACGCTTCTTCGAATAGATGTGCTCTAAATGGAAGATTTCTTTTACATCAAGAAGCTTCTGCCCTGAAAATGTATAGGCGTACCATGTAATCATAGAGCGAGTCGCTTTCCGCTGATTAGTAAACGTATAATTATTAAAGGATGACTGAGCCTGCGTTTTGTTGAATTTGTATTTTGAAAAAGTTGCTTGGTTACCATTAATAATGTTAATCATTTCATCATATATAGGGGTACGCAGCGCAATTACACCAGGATTAGTTATGGCATAGGCAAAAATGAAAGCAGTTATCCTATCTAAAAACTTGATGAACTTTGTATCTTCCAATGCCCCGTCATTGCTTCTGTTCTGCAAGAAATACACAGATGTAATGTGCTGCCACATCCCATTAGGCGAATATTTCAATACAAAAAGTTTTTTGAGAATGTCATCAGAAAATCGGTTTTTGTCTTGATGCAAAACACTCCTCCAAAATAAGGCTAGTGCCTTTAGCTCACCAATTGTGTTGGATTTTTTTAGATACTGATATTTTTCTCGTTCGTAGAATTTTCGAAGAGATTCAGTGGTGGTACTTTTATTATTCTCTTTAGCACGCAAAAAATACATGTAGCGCGTAAATAGTTCATCCATTGGCGTGCCTGTTATCGGACTTAACACAGAAAATGTTATTTCTTCCAACTCCTTCCACTCACTAATGAAGTCATCTTTTTTATCGAGATCACCATAATATTTATAGAATTTCGCCTTAAATATATCAGCATCTGAAAGAGGGAGGCCACGATCATTAAGTGTCGAGAAAATGCGAAGTGCCGTATCCTGAGATTCTGCTTCGATAGGTAAAAGAATACAGTGACCTAATATGCGGGCTGGCAAATACGGAAAATAACTCGAAAAATCTTTCAGAAATTTATCAATTTTTACTTGGAAAAATTTATAGTTATTCACATACTGACTCTTGCTGTTTGGTTTTACTTCACCAGAACGTAGTAGCTCAAGGAACTCTTCTTTATCATTGTCAGTAGCGACTTCGGAGTCAATTTTAAGCGTTGATTTATCCGCTGTGCCGAACGTATCTGTCTTCCAGATGCACTTCTCAATACGATCCCGAGTTAGTTTTGAATTTTTATCTTCCATTTTTGAAAACTTGTCATAAAAAGCTCGCAAGATAAGCATTAGTGTTATCAGGCGTTGTTGCCCATCAATAACTTCTGATTTTCCCTTTTCGTTTTTAAACATAACAATAGAGCCAAGAAAATATTCTTCATTTTCATCAAACGCTTCGTAATCATTATTTGGAAATGAAAATATGAAAAAGTCATCCCAGAGGGTTTGGCATTGTTCTTCATCCCAAGCATAAGGGCGTTGGTAGTCTGGAATGAGGAAGTCTGCCTTTTTGTCCGACAACAGGTCGAATATTGTTTTCTGATCTACATTTAGTTTGGACATTTCATTCCTTATTTTTGTGGTTATAACACCGTTCTTGAGCAGCGTGGCTTGTAGCATCCAAAACCAAGTTAGAATCAATTTTACTCTGATTCCAATTATTTGAGGCCAGATTTAATTTGAGTCTGACCTCTTTACTATTCTTTATCTATGTTTTTCATAGCTAATGATGCCTATTTTACGGAATTTTCTACGATTTCTATTTCTTCGGGGGTAAGTTCGTAGAGTTCATAAACCATTTTATCTATTTCTTTGTCGGTTTGGTTTATTTGGGTTTGCAGTTCTTGTACTTGTGCTTTCTTATCTTCAAAAAGTTCCATCCATTCCATCTCTTCGGATTTTGATATTTTCTTTCCATCATTTTTCTTTATAGAATCATTTAGTGAATCTATAAACTTAGGAAACCCATAATCATGCCAGCCACTAATGCCTGAGGGGATAGCTGATAAATTATTTGTTTTTTCGACGTATTTCACAAAGGAGAAAACTAACCGATTAATATCAATGAAAAGGTTTTGGATATCACTGACGTAATCAACCATAGGCTGAATACCAATAATCTCTGGAATAGGTAGCCATTCAATATTAACTTTTTTTACTTGTGGATAAATCTTACCTTTTTCATCTAACTTCCACTTGTAGAGATATTTAAATAATTTTGAATTCAAAATCCCTAAAACATACTTCAAAATGTCATCAGTGGTTTCAGTCTTTACGATTGATGATCTCAAATTTAGAGTATGTAACGAATCTATAGGGTAATGATTCTTATTATCGAAAACACCAACTATGTTGTCTGCTGTTTGACGAATTAATATCTTAGACTCATTAAAGTCGTCTTCTTTTCTCGCCCAGTGCAAACAGTACCAAGGAAGCTTACCTTGCTTTGTCTCTCTTTTTTTTGATAACTTATCTTTGAAAGACATTAATTGATTTTCAATACTTTTCTGGGTATTTTGAGGCGTTGATTTTACGGAATATAGAATATATTGATCATCACTAATTATTTTGTATCTATTTATTGTCTTTCCCATCAACACCTTTTTAATTGATGAGCGAGAGATTCCTGCATCAAGAAAAATATCTATTTTTCCCAAGAAACAACTATTTCCACCCGTAGTTATCCCTTGCGTAATACGAACAACATCACCCAGACGGTGAGGCATTTTAGAGACTAGTTCTTGAATGACAAAGTGTTCAGTTGGTTTTATGACGAATCCATTACTATGAAGGTTGTTAGAGCTAATTTTAGACAGCTCTTCATATTCTAAACTAAGTATTTTTTCTTTAAATATCTGCCCGTTAAATTCTTGTTCTTGCTTATTATTTTTTGTTAATGAGAGAATTGCTGTATCAACTATTGCGTCCTCAAATACGCCTGATAAACCGACAACATAGTCTATATTGTTATTGTTAACTAATAATTTTCTTAGCCCAGAAAACTGGTGATAATCAATAAATGTGTTTGGAGTAATAAAACATAACCTTCCATTATCGGTACAAATATTGGAAGCCAATTCATAAAAGAATATATACATGTCAAATGTCCCAGAAAATGACTTGCTATACTTAATTATAATAAATTCCTTTTCTTTATCATTGAAGTAGTCACCATAGGGAGGGTTTCCTACTACCACATCAAAACCACCTTTCTCAAAAACCTGTGGAAATTCATTTTGCCAATTAAATGCCTTTTCTCCTGCTACTTCAGGGTCGTCAATAAGAGAATTTCCACATTTAATATTATTGTTCAAAGCTGTAAGTTTTCTACCACGTTGTGCGGTTCGCAACCAAAGAGAAAGTTTTGCAATATCAACACTTTCTTCGTTAATATCAACGCCAAAAATATTTTTCTCCAACACATGGTTGCTTACATCCTGATAAACAATACTTGATTCTAATAAATTAGCCTGTAATTCATCAATATAAGCATGTTCAGATATTAAAAACTCCAAAGTCTGATTTAAAAATGCACCACTACCGCAAGCAGGGTCGCAAATAGTTATTTCCAAAAGCCAATTACGGTATTCTTGCAGATTATCGTACAGGGTCTTTACAGTTGCTTTTTTTCTGTTTTTTCGTCCTTTGGCGTATTCTTCATCTACAATACTAAATTCCGCTTTTTTCTCTTCGCAAAGTTTCCCGACTGTATTTTCAACTATATACTTCGTAATATACTTAGGTGTATAAAAAACCCCGTCTTTTTTGCGTTTGGTTTTGCTTTTATCAACTGTCTGTCCTTCGAGTTGTGCGGTTACATTTTCAATTTCATTCAGCGAATTTTCAAAAATATGTCCCAATATATTGACATCTATATCGCTCTGAAAATCGTAAGCGGTCATTGTCAATAGATGAGGTTTCAGTATCTCATCGTCAATGATTAAACTGTCTAATAATTCATCGGGCCAAAACAATCCGCCGTTGTATGCAAAAATATCATCATGGGCTGTTTTACCTTCTCGCCCTTCGTTAATGTAGCCAAAAAATTGTTTGAAAATATCATAAAGTGGTTTTTGTGCATCATCTTCAATAAGTCTATTATATCGATCAACGTAATAGGTAATTGAATTTGGCGGAAGCAAGCCACTATCTTCGCTAAAAAAAACAAATAGAAATCTATCCAATAATTTTTGAGTTTTTTTGAAGAGTAACAGTTTATCTAACTCATGTTACGCACTGTGCTTCAACCAGAAAAATCTCCTTAACCTTAATATTATTTAGAAGCACGATCTCTCCCTCCCCCTAACCTAGGGTGTGCAGTTTGAGCTTTTTTCTAGGAATATTTGTCATGCTATATTTGTGTTCACGATCTCTCCCTCCCCCTAACCCCCTCCCGCTGGGAGGGGGGACAGTCCAGTGCAATTTTCCTATTGGTTAGCTATAACAAGATAGATAAAATCAAATACAGTCAAAATATTGTTTTTAAAACTATTTAATGATTCTCGTTTTAGCTAAAGATAGCAAAATGGCACCGCGCGGTCCCCCCTCCCAGCGGGAGGGGGTTAGGGGGAGGGAGAGATCGTGGTTCTAAAAAAATACCTCAAGAAGAGGAATGCGTAACATGAGTTAATCAGTATAATGTTTCATATTTCCAAATTTCCTATCTTTTATTCTTCATTCTTCATTTTTTTATTCTCCATTCCATTATAATTACCCTTTATAATCGTATACTTTGTAAAATATTAAATCTGAATTAAAACTATCATTAAAACAAAATAGACAAAATGTGACTACAGTAAGGAGGAAATCAGTGGCAATAGTACAAAAGAAAATCTGTATGATTGGTGATTTTTCAGTTGGCAAAACCAGTTTGGTTGCTCGTTTTGTACGTCAAACCTTTTCAGACAAATATATGACAACTGTTGGAGTCAAAATAGATACCAAATTAGTAAAATTATCGGATGAGTACGAAGTTAAACTAATTTTATGGGATATCGCTGGCAATGATAAACTCACCACAGCCAGTACCTCATATTTACGTGGAGCCGCCGGTTTTTTGCTCGTGTTAGATGGTACACGTCGTCCAACCTGGGACAGTGCCTTAAATCTACGTGAAGCGGTCACAAAACAACTCGGTGAAAAACCTTTTGTCATGTTGCTCAATAAAGCGGATTTGCAAGAACAATGGGAAATAGATGAACAATTGATTGACGAAAAAAAACAACAAGGATGGAAATTATTACTAACCAGTGCCAAAACCGGTTTGAATGTAGAAGAGGCTTTTCTTGAATTAGCCACCACACTATTGGAAGGCTAGGACAGAAGAAAGGGGGCAGAGGACAGGAGAAAGGAAAGGAATTAAAAATATTTGGTATAAAATAAATCGAGGATTCCAACCAAATATAATCAGAATTCCAAATTTTCAGAATTCCAAATTTATGGTAGAGTCTAATTGTTTATCCTGTCCCCTGATACCTGATACCTGATACCTGATACCTGTCCCCTGATACCTGTCCCCTGATACCTGTCCCCTTTTCCATGACCCCTTTCAGTGAGGAAAAATAAATGACATCAATTCCTTTAAGTATTGCTAAATATGTCCGCTCAATGTGGATGGCAGAAATGATTGTGACTTATCTACAAGTTGATAAGGAAGGTAATTTAGTCAAATGGGGGGGCTATCCTCAACATTATGGATTGACAGAGTTAACTGTTGGCAAGCCTGCTGTCCTTCAACTACATTTTCTTGAAGGGCTTCTTGATATTCCCTACACCCAAGTATTGCAATTTGTACAGTTAGATGGAGGACGTAGTGCTGATCTGCATCTGATTCCTTTTGAGAAAGGAACTTACGTGCTAATGCTTGATATGACAGCTGAACACGATCGACAACAAAAAATGCAACAACAAGTCAATGAGTTAAGCATATTAACCTATCGGCAAAGTCAATTACTGCACGAATTAGAAATGGCCCGACAACAATTGACCGAAGAAAAACGTCAATTGGAAGAAGCGAGTGAACTCAAAAGCTGTTTTATATCCACCCTATCGCATGAACTACGAACCCCACTCACTTCGATTGTCGGTTACACCAAACTCCTTGACGACGCTCAACAAGCGGATGTCCACGAAACGAATTATTTAGCCAGTGTAAAAAACAATGCCAATCACTTATTGTCACTCATTGATAATGTCCTTGAACAAACTAAAATAGAAACCGGGCAGATAATCTTACAATCAAGTGGTTGTGATATTAAACAACTCTTAACTGATTTAAAATTGCTATTTTTTCCGATGGCACAAGAAAAAGGGCTACTTTTTGAAACCAGTGTTCAAGGTTATTTGCCAAGAAGGGTGCTGATTGATGAACTACGCTTTCGGCAAATTTTAATCAACCTGATTACGAATGCCCTTAAATTTACTGAAAAAGGGTTTGTCAAAGTTGAATTGGGTTGGAAAATTGGACATTTGACGTTTTCTATCGTGGATAGTGGTCCAGGCATTTCACAAGAAGCACAACGAAAAATTTTTACCGCTTTTCACCGCGAAAATAACGTCCAAGAACAATCAGGGGCTGGATTAGGACTCGCAATTAGTCACCATCTTGTTACACTCATGAATGGCGAACTGACTGTTGAATCATCTTCCAAATTCGGCGCTATTTTTAAAGGATTTGTACCAGCCCCCTTGACACACACCACTCCAACCCGTGAAATGCCAACCGGAATCACTCAAACCGGGGTCAAAATTTTAATTGCTGAGGATAACCTTGATCTTCGCACATTGATGGAAACTTATTTGGAACAAGGCGGTTATACTATTATCAGTGCCAGCAACGGAGAAGAAGCACTAGAACTCGCCTTGCAAACGCAACCCAATTTGATTTTAATGGATATGCAAATGCCAGTAATGAATGGCTATGAAGCCGCACAACAATTACGGGAACAACATTTTACCAATCCCATTATTGCGCTTTCCGGTTCTATTATCATACAAGATAGAAATTATGCCCTAAAATTAGGTTGCGATGACTATATCGTCAAACCCATATCTCCTGATGATTTACTCAATCGTGTTAAAAAAATTCTGAACCAAAGCTAAAGCTTTGGACTCCACCACCAAAGCTAAAGCTTTGGACTCCACCACCAAAGCTAAAGCTTTGGACTCCAAAGCACGATTCTGGAGTCCAAAGCTAAAGCTTTGGAGTTTGAGTTTGGAGTCCAAAGCTTTAGCTTTGGGGTTTGAGTTTGGAGTTCCAAAGCTTTAGCTTTGGATTCTTTTGAAAGGAGTTTGTACCGATTACAACTTCTTGCGGATGTTACAAAGATGTTGCAACAGAAAGAAGAACGCCCGGAAAAATATTTTGAAATCTGAAAGACACACCTGCATACGGGGTATTGGTACAAGGGAAACTTTCCCCGTTTCCCCCAGTGACATTGGTATTTGCGTGGGTACATCGTACCAGTGCTGAAATACGGACTATCCTGGGGCAAATGAATTTCTTTCAGCACTATAAAATTACTTTTGAAGCGTACCATGACACATTTGAAATTATTGAGCGATCGTAGGGTACGTCCTACCATCAATCCTAATTCTTCAATGGTGCGTGAGACGCATCCTACGCTCAACAATTATTCTGAGAAAAAAAAAGCCCCAAGGCATAATGCCAAGGGGCTTTTTTTGATTAAACCTGACAGGTTTTAAAAACCTGGCAGGTTTGGACTGGGGTGGTGAAAATCAGGTTTTTTGTTGGCTCAAAGATTGATATTCCATTTTTGTTCCGTTCATCAAAAACAATCAATTAAGGAATTAGGATTCAATGATTCGACAAGCTCATCAACCTAAAAACCGACTTTAAACCTGCCAGGTTTTAAAAACCTGGCAGGTTTGGACTGGGGTGATGAAAATCAGGTTTTTTGTTGGATCAAAGATTGATATTCCATTTTTGTTCCGTTCATCAAAAACAATCCATTAGAGAAATGTTTTTCATTCACAATTTTCACCAGCCGAGTTCTCGCCTTATTCTTCATCAACACGCACGATCCTAAATCCAACATAATCTCGTTTTGTATGAGAAGGTAATTTCTCTCTCTTAGAACGCAGTTCTGTCACCGGAGTTCTAAAATAACTACCACGCACGACTTTTTTTGAACAATCGGCACCTTCATTGTCATTCAATTTAGCCGCTAGTGCTTCTCGGTAATTGGAACGATAACATGAAAGTGTCCATTCCATCACATTGCCAATAGTATCATATATTTTAAAAGGATTCGGTGTAAAACTACCCACTGGAGCGGTTTGTTTTCCATCCCATTGGCTACCGCATTCCTTACAATTGGCTTTTTTATCTTTAAAATATCCCCACCATAATGTGCTTTCTGTACCTCCTCGTGCCGCATATTCCCACTCTCCTTCGGTAGGTAGCCGATAATTATGTCCAGTTTGCTCTCTTAACCACTGAGTATACTCTTCGGCATCCTGCCAAGATACCTTGATTACTGGTCGTTTTCCTCGCCCCCAACCTTTATCATCAGGTAATTCATAATTTTTGTCAGCCACAAACAAATCATATTCTTTAAATGTTATTTCATATTTACTAATAGAAAAACTCGGAAATGTTATTTCTTTTATTTCATCTTTGTTTTTACCACTTATTATCTTCAATATACCCGCTGGTAATTTGAACATTTCAGGACCTAGTACTTCCTTAAATAGGTCTCGATGAGTTTCCCCAGGCTTTATTTCTTTTTGCTTCTGAGTTTTTTGATTTATCGTAGAAACTGGCTTAATTGGTGTTGGTATTGATGTTTGAGAAAGTGCTTTAACCGGTGTATTCCTTTCAGAGGCAAATAATGACGCTAAGAAAATACCTAATATAAATGAAACAGTTGCTATACTACCTACTATGAATAATCCTTTGTGGCTCTTTTTTCGAGACTTAGATTGTAATTGCTCTTTTTTTTGTCTTTCAATGATAGCGCGTGCTGTATCACGTTGTGCTTTAAGTAACTCGGTATCTTGTTGAGATTGCTGACGAATGAGGTCTAATTCTCGTCTAAGCACTTTATATTCATCTTCCTTTTTCTTAATTCGCTTAGCCAATTCTTGTTGCAATTTTTCATCATTGGAACCACGTTCTTTAGCAATAGTGGCAACACTTTGTTCAGCTTTACGTTTTAAACGTGTGAGATCATCCTTGGCACGAGTTAGTTGATCAATTTGGGCACGAGTTTTCTTTTGAGCCTCTTCAAGGCGGTTCATACGTGCTTCAAGCACCTTTTTTTCAGAAACCGCCCGTTTAATTTCCTCAGTACTTACCTTCTTTCCTTTGTTAGGAGCAATGGGTTTTTTAGCCGATGTTTTTGGAACCTGACTTTTTTGGGTAGAATCTTCCCGATCTTGACGCTGAAGTTTAGTAATAGCTAATTGCAAGGCACTTATTTGTGAAACTAATTTATCAGCTTCGGCTGCTTTACTTGCAGCTTCATTGGTATCAGCCGTTTTAGCTTCAGCCTGCAATTGATTATACCGTCTTATGAGTTTTTGAGCTTCAGCCTTTGCTTGAGTTATTGAAGACACAATCGTTTCTCGCAAATTTTAAGAGGTTAATATAAAGGCATCTTGAGCAAAACTAACGAACTAACGAAAATTTACCAGTTTTGCTTTGATATAATGAACCAAGACACAAGGATGAATGAGATTTTGTGGTAGAAAAGTAATCATTCAATTTTCACTTCATCTATTCAAAGTAATTACTTTTATTATTTTTCCTCTCACTCATGCACGGATTTTTCTTAATTTAACACACTGTCTTTATTGAGTCCTATCTTGATGATTTGTTACCAAAGGTGGTAAAAATGAACATTCTGTGGGGTAGTTTTTTAATTCGCAAACGATACTATCAAAAAGTGCAGTTTGGAAGGTGAGTACAATGAGGACAATAAGACACAAAATACCCACACCTCCCCCTATTAATACTCCCTTTTGATATCCATTATTGCCTCGCTGACGCAAGAGCCTCATGTTTTCTTTCTCTAATTGTTTCAGTCTATCCAACGCAGTATCACGTTCATTTCTGAGTAACTCAGCATCTTTTTGCGCTTGATGACGAACCGTCTCAAATTCTTTTTTTAGTGTTAGGTATTGTTCATTTTTTATTTGAACCAGTTTCTTTAATTTTTCTAGTTCTAGTGTCTTTGGACGATCCTCAGTGAAAGCAATACGTGCCGCTTCAGCCTTAGTTTGTAAATTTGAAAGTTCCGCTTTCGCTTTGTTGAGTTGTTCAATTTGGACACGAGTTCTTTTCTGAGCATCTTCAATACGATTAATGCGTTTTTCCAGTTCCTTTCTTTTGTCATCTGGTGAAGAAGGAGTACGTGTAGTCTCTTTTTTAATGGGACTTGGTGTGTGACTATCTTCTTTAGGTTTTGTTGTTTTGTTATGATTTTGGAGTGCAGATTGCAGTATGTTTATTTGTGACATCAGTTTTTCAGCCTGAGCTGCTTTACGCGTGGCTTCCTCAATATCGGCTGTTTTAACTTCTTGCTGGAGTTCATGGTACCGTTTGATTAGTTTTTGAACTTCAGCCCTAGTTTGGATTGTTGATAAACTCATATTTATTCTTTCAGTTAATTTTTGATCTTAAAAAATTCACGTTTGGTGATAATTAAAGAATATTCCCCCAAACAAAACGTACTTATGTCATCAATAATATAAAAATTATTTTTCAAAGGGAAAATATAGGTGATATCCATTCAAAAATCGCTTTTGAGATTTGGCGAAACTTGACCTTTGGTTTGGAAATGAGAGATGAATTTCCCAAAGCTTATTGCAACCTGATGTATCGAGATATCTCTTCGTTCAGTTTAGAAACAATTTTCCAGATGGAGGTTACTTGATGCTCAAGTTTTCCAATAAACGACAAAGATTGTAGATAAGCAAGGATAAGGCTCAATATATGTTTCGTGAAAAACAAAATGTTAAACGAGTCATGACAAAGCTGAACCATACCATACTCTGTTTTATCACGGCGATCATGCAATCCTTCAATCCTTGTAGTTATTGTCTTTGATAAAAAACCTTGAACTTAAAGTGTTAAGTAACTTTAAATGGCTTAAATTTAGAAAAAAAGTCATTCAATGCGACTTAGGAATTAGGATTCAATAAAAACCGAACTTAAACCTGCCAGGTTTTAAAAACCTGGCAGGTTTGGACATTCAAGTTTCGGGTATTATTAAATCCTGACTCCTTAGCTTAAAAACTCACTTTGATTAAATTCATCTACGATTTATAAAATCTCTTATAGAAATAGTATCATGTTGGAAAGTGAAAGTTTCTGTACTACTCATATCATTAGAAATTCTCAACTCACTACATTATTTACGACGTTACCCAAATGTTTGTTAAAAAAATCCGAATGCAAATTATCAATAGCCTGAGTATTTTCACTTTCTTACACGAAGTAATATGAATTAAATTTTTAATAAATCATTGAAAAATTAATTAATTATCCATAATAATTTGAGAGATGTCTACAGAAAATTATCTAAGGTGCTATTTTGAGTAGATACAAAAATGTTAACTCTTAAATTTTCGCATTAATGTTCTAATCAAGATTATTTATTGATGGATAAAAAATCCCCCCCCCTTTTTTTTTCAAAGGGAGGAATTCCACACTATCAGTGACGGGAGGTAGGGAGGGATTTTTAGGGAATTCAATTCGCCTGTCATTTTAAGATTGACAGAATGCTAAGGGAATCTCAGAAAAATAATTGTCTCAAACGCAATATACTGTTCGCCTTTGAATTTGGTGAAAATCTAAAATGTCGAAGAAATCCAATTTCTTGAAGAAATTAGATTTCTCTTGATTCAAAATTTTCACTGATTTGAAATACCTTCAGTATATTTAAAAAAATTCTAAAAAATTGCTAGAATTTCTTCTAATGCCATAGGCTTTTTAGTGAGATAATTTTTTTTGGGTTTCCTTAAAGCATCGTCTAAAAAACGACTTAGAATATTGACAATTGAGATAAATATACCAAATTTTTTATTAAGCCTCTTACCAAATTCTTCAACAGCGAACAGAAGAATACCGAAATTAATCTTTGGTTTGCTATTCGTTATTCACTGAAGGATTGGGAATTAAAAATTTTGCAAGTGATTCTATTAAAAAATTTCTTATAAAAAAATTTCTTATAAAAAACTAAACATATATTAATCAATCTTTCAAAGCGTGACAAATTTTTTAGCAATTCCCGTTCATACAAAAAAAATATCAAAATTAATAGGTTATAAAAATAGCTTTTGTAAAGTTTTTGATAATTATTCTTTAATATAATCAAATATATAAATTAATAGAGAGAGGGAGTAGCTGCAAATGTTTTAAGACCAATTCTTTCTTGAGATTTATTTTAAATTTATTTGAATCCAAAAATAATAGGCTAATTCTTTCAAATTTTATTTCAGAACCGGTATAATTTGGATACACTATTCGGTTATACTTTGTCTGGTATAAATTGTACTTTGCGTCATTGAGTTTCGCACAGCGAAGTGACTTCGTTTCTTGCTACGAAATGACACAAAAAAAGCTCAAGCTCCATTTCTAACAATATACAAGTATATAAGCATCTTATTGGCTTAAAACCTGAGTTATTATTAATTATTGATATTAGTTATCAATTTTAAATGATAGTTGTCAAAATCTCGGTTTTTCGGTATCTGGGAGGAATTAACTCTATCATCATGGGAATAATAAAATAAAAAATATTAAAAAATCAATATATTATAAAAATATTTTTAATATTGGTAGATTTTTCATTTTTCCAGCTTGATTGGTATACCTTCTATTTTTCTATGTTTATGACTTGGAAAATTGCATCGCAAATTGGACTGTTTTTCTAAATCGATATCAGCACAAATAACACCCGCCCCTCGATTTAAACGGGTTAAAATCCCTCCCCACGGCTCGACTATCATACTATTGCCATGAGTTTCTCGACCATTAACATGATAGCCTCCTTGATTAGCTGCAATCACATAACAAAGATTTTCTACCGCTCGTGCTCGTATTAACACTTCCCAATGGGCCTTGCCAGTTATTGCGGTAAATGCCGCAGGTACTGCGAGTAAATCGACATTTTCGCTAAGCATACAGCGAAAGAGTTCCGGAAAACGCAAATCATAACAAACTGCCAGCCCTAAACGTCCATAAGGCGTGTCGATAACAACCACTTCGTTTCCGGCTTCAATGATTTCGGATTCACAATAGTTTTGTTCAGATGGAACGCTAACATCAAATAAGTGCATTTTGTCATAACGGCCTTTTTCCTGTCCGGTGTCATCAAATACTAAACAAGCAGCACGAATTTTATGTGGATCATCTGTTTCCAATGGTACCGTTCCACCAACTAACCATAAGCTGAAGCGTTTAGCCTGTTCTGATAAAAAATATTGGATCGGACCATTGCCGTATTGTTCACGGATTTTAATATTATCGCTTGGGTGCATAGCCATCAACGCAAAATTTTCTGGCAAAATGACAAGTTTGGCACCCATATTAGCAGCATCATTTATAAGTCGAGCCGCTTCATGTAAATTGGCAGTGACATTGGAGCCAGAAGCCATTTGTATAGCAGCAACACGGTACATAATCAATTATCAATTATCAATTATCAATTATCATGGTTTAATGATTAATTTATAGCATTTTCTGGTTTGAATAAACTACAAAATCATTTTTAACTATCAAATAATTATATATTATTTTTTAACCTCGTTCATTAGTAACTCATGTTACGCATTCTTCTTCTTGATGAAATTTAAACCACTAAAATCCCCTCTACCCCTAGGGTGTGCAGTTTGAGCTTTTTTTGAGGTGTATTTTTCATGCTATTTTGATGTTCACGATCTCTCCCTCCCCCTTCGACAAGCTCAGGGACCACCTAACCCCCTCCCGCTGGGAGCAATGCCATTAAGTTAAGGATTTTAATTGGGGTAACCACAAGGGATTACCCCTACAAATCATGATCTTATGTAGGGGCAATCCTTTATGGTTGCCCTTAACTTAATGGCATTGTCCCGCTGGGAGGGGACCGCTCGGTGGAATTTTCCTATTTTTTGGTAACAACAAGAAATTACCCTATTATTTTTATTTATTGTTTTAGAACCCATATAAAAATTCCACCGAGCGGTCCCCCCCAGCGGGAGGGGGTTAGGTGGTCCCTGAGCTTGTCGAAGGGGGAGGGAGAGATCGTGAACCTAAAAATAGCATGACAAATCCTGGTTAAAAAAAGCTCATACTGCACAGCCTCTAGGGGTAAGGGGAATTTTTCATTTAACAGGAAAATGCTATATGCTAATTTGGAAATGAAACTTTCACTTGAATGAAGTCCAAAATGGATTTTAGGAAAAATTTACCAAGTTATTTTAGACAAAAAACATACTTTTAATCATTATCCAGAATTAAGCAATTATTGTACTCAAACAAAGAATAGCACTAAAATAAGAAATTTAACACGAGTATTTTTTTCTCTATTTCTGGTTTATTTTGAATCTCTATCTATCTATTTTATTCCTTTAAATGGCATCAAATTCCAAATCACTTTCCCAAAACGAACATCAACCGGTTTTATTGGCCGAAGTATTAAAAGCCTTAACTATTTATGATGATAGTATTTATATTGATTGTACTTTCGGAAGAGGGGGGCATACAAAGGCTATCCTCAACGACTTAGGGCCGTCGGGCCAAGTGCTGGCTTTTGATCAAGACCCAGAGGCCGTGCAGATAGCAAAGGCATTGTGTCTAACCGATAATCGTTTTAATATTATTTATAGTCCATTTACACAATTACAGCAACAAGTCGAAAAACGCGGTTGGCTTGGTCAAGTCAATGGCGTATTGTTGGACTTGGGAGTTTCAAGTCCACAACTAAATACGCCAACACGCGGGTTTAGTTTTATGCACGATGGGCCTTTGGATATGCGTATGAATCCAAATAGTGGCACAAGTATAGGAGAATGGCTCAATCAAGCAGATACCGATGAAATTGCTTTAGTATTAAAAACTTATGGTGAAGAACGTCATGCGCGGCACATTGCAAAAGCGATTGTGATGGCCCGTTCTAAAGCAGAACTCAAAACAACCTGCCAGTTAGCAGAGATTATTAGCGCCGTTTCTATCCCTTATCCCAAAAAAATGGCCCATTCTTCTTCCTCTTTAAAATGGGGAACTCAAAGGAAATTTAAACACCCAGCAACCCAAACTTTTCAAGCCTTACGCATTTTTATTAACCATGAACTTGAGCAATTACAACAAGTTTTACCTCAAGCACTTGAGGTATTAGCACCAGGAGGGCGTTTAGTTGTGATAAGTTTTCATTCGCTCGAAGACCGGATTGTTAAACGATTTATTCGTGATTGCGTGCGAGGTGATGATTTTCCACCGACTATGCCAATCACTGCTGATCAATTATCACCCAGTTTATTGGCAATTGGCAAACCCATCAAACCAACTCTTGCAGAAACCCAAGCCAATCCACGTGCCCGGAGTGCCATTATGCGGGTAGCAGAAAAAATAAAAATGACTAGGAATTAGGATTCAATAAAAACCGAATTTAAACCTGCCAGGTTTTTAAAACCTGGCAGGTTTGGACATTCAAGTTTCGGGTATAATTAAATCCTGACTCCTAAGGAGCCAAAATAATTTTTGGATTCCAAATTTTCAAAACTCCAAAGCTAAAGCTTTGGACTCCAAACGAAGCCGGGTTTTGGAATCCAAAGCTTTAGCTTTGTAATTTTTAAATAAATTGTAAATCAAGTAGATATAAAATATTACCCCTAATAAAAAATGCCTCATTCAAATCTTCTTGGGCAACTTATTACTAAAATAATACTTACATTACTCGTTTGTGCCGTATTTGTTTCCGCTCTACACTTAGTGGTTGTTCGTCATGAAAATCGTAATCTTTTTATAGAGTTGCAAGAATTACAACAACAACGAGATGCTTTAAATATTTCTTATGGGCAATTACAATTAGAAATAAGTACCTTAGCACAACATAATCGTATTGAAACGATAGCCCAAAAACAACTGAATATGATAACGCCTACTGCCCAAAACATCATCGTGATAAAGCCGTAAAGATAATTGTTAATTGTTAATTGCTAATTGTTAATGAATAACTCTTATGACGCACAAAGCTTCAAAATGGTGATCAAACTATACTGAGCGTACTTCAAATCAGTGAAAATGTTGAATCAAGAGAAATCGGATTTCTTGAAGAAATCGGATTTCTTCGACATTTTAGATTTTTCTGGTTCCAACGCCGGAGCGTTGGAACCAGAAAATGTACAAATCATTTAGGATGGCTATATGGAGGTTCAGAAATTTAAAAAGGGCGAACCAGCAGATTCGTCCCTACAGACGTGATGTAGGGCAGACCGACGTGTCTGCCCTTTTTTGTGAAATGATTTATTTGAAAAACTATATGTGCTGAAAGCAATTTCTAGGCTCAAACTTGAACCGAAAGGACACCGCAGAAAATAACTTACGCACTATCAACATAAGCTATTTCTTTTCGATCTAGTATTTAGGCGATTTCCATAAATATACCGGTATGAAAGCCGGTATTTTTTTATCAGAAATCATCTTATTAAACACTTCTATTTCAAAACACGTATTTTATTGATTGCCTTGTCCCGAAGGTTCGCCACGCTCAACTCAAATGACAGGCTCTTTTAACCTAAAATTTGAACCTCAAGATAAACTAATCATGTCATTCTTTTTGACTCCTCCCCAACCTCGTCGTCTCAAAAAAAAACGTTTGAGGAAAAAAACTCAAACCATAGATTTTTGGGGCAGACGACAAAGCATGTTGGGAATATTTATTATTATTATTATTATCTTATTATCAAGAGCCATATATTTACAAGTTAAAAAGGCCGATTTTTTACAAAGTCAAGGTAATGCCCGACATTTACGAACATTAAAAATCCTAGCGCATCGCGGTATGCTCATGGATCGCTATGGAGAACCTTTGGCGATTAGCACACCCGTTGAATCAGTTTGGGTTAATCCATCACAATTTGTTACCGCACGCCAAGATTGGTCAAAGTTGACCGAATTATTAAGCATCAACCGGAAAAAGTTAGAAGTTAAGTTAGCAAAACGCATGGATCGTGAATTTGTCTATATCAAACGACATATTTCACCATTGATCGCTCGTCAAGTCAACGCATTAGAATTACCAGGTGTCTTTTTACAGCGTGAATATCACCGCTATTATCCTACTAGAGAAGTTTCTGCTCATGTGATTGGATTTACGAATATAGATGATCAAGGACAAGAAGGTTTAGAACTCGCGTTAAATAACTTTTTGATGGGCGTACCAGGCAAAAAACGCGTCATCCAAAACAACAATGGACAAGTCGTTGCTTATGTTGACAATATTAGCCTTCCTCGTCCGGGCCAAAATATTCGCATTAGTCTTGACCGCCGGTTGCAATATTTAGCTTATCGAGAATTAAAAGCTGCTGTATTTCGTTCTCGCGCCCGTGCCGGCTCTGCCATCATTTTGGATATCCGTACTGGTGAAGTATTAGCAATGGTAAATCAACCCGCCTATAATCCCAACAATCGCAGCGAACTTCTCAGTGAACGTTACCGTAATCGGGCCATCACTGACCTGTTTGAACCTGGTTCTACTTTCAAACCATTTACCATTGCGGCAGCCTTAGAAAGTGGTAAATATACACCAACCACACTCGTTAATACCCGTCCTGGTTACTTACGATTGCACAAATATACGGTTCGTGATGCGCGTAATTATGGCGTTATCAATTTAGCAACCATCATCAAAAAATCCAGTAATGTCGGTGCCAGCAAAATTGCCTTATCTCTGAAACGAAAACATATCTGGCAAATTTTGACACAACTCGGTTTTGGGCGCATTTCAGGTAGTGGCTTCCCCGGAGAAATAGCTGGCCGTTTAGCGCATTTTCGTCAATGGCCCCGCGCTCAACACGCTAGCATTTCATTCGGCTATGGCATCAGTGTCACAACACTGCAATTAGCACGGGCTTATGCGGCACTGGGTAATGGTGGCATTTTACCACCCATTCACTTTCTCCCGGTTGATGGAGGACAGGAGTCGGAATCAGGAGAACCGGTGCTACAACCAAAAACAGCGCGACAAGTGCTTAAGATGCTAGAAGCGGTTGTTCAACCTGGTGGCACTGGCACATTGGCGCAAATTACCGGGTATAGAGTGGCTGGTAAAACCGGTACTGTGCGTAAAATCATTAATGGCGAATATTCTAAAACGGACTACCTCGCTTTATTCGCTGGCATTGTACCAGCCGGTGTGCCACGTTTAGTCATGATTGTAGTCATAGATACACCACGCACTGATAGCTATTATGGTGGAAAAGTAGCAGCCCCGGTATTTGCAAAAGTCATGTCAGGAGCTTTGCGCTTACTCAATATCCCGCCCGATAATTTTTAAGCGTCGTCTTCAGCGAATTGGGAATAGCGTATGAAAATCTGAAAATGGTATCAGCAAATCGTAGTTTTCTGGTTCCAACGCTCCGGCGTTGGAATCCATCCGTGACGCTCCGCGTCACTCCTTTTTTAAAAATGACAAAGTCTATATAACGAATGAAGGATTGCTATATAAAGAGACTTTCAATCAAAATCTTAGTGTAAAATAAGATTTTGAAAATCTCAAGGATTTGGACCACACAATCATAATGGAGGATTAAGTTTGGATATTGATAAAGTGTTATTTCAAGAAAATGCCGATAAGTACGGTAGTGATTACCAGAAAGCTTATCTGGAAATTTATAAGTTGTATGTAGATATGGCTGATAGAATCAGTCTGCGTCGGCACAATGCCAATTCATTTTTTCTGACCATTAATAGTGCCATTATCGCCGTGCTTGGTTATGTGCAATTTGGCGTTTATCTTGGGGCCAAGCTGGGCGTAGATCAAACTCAAACCAATGATTTCTACTGGATTATTAGTGTGTTAGGCATGGTGCTTTGTTTTGCTTGGTATCGGCTGATTAAATCTTATCAGCAACTCAACACCGCCAAATTCAAAGTGATTCATCACATTGAGCAACGGTTGCCAATTGCACCTTACGATGCAGAATGGGAAGCCGTAGGTCGAGGTGAACATCCTGAGCTTTATAAATCCTTTACCCATATAGAAACGAAAATACCTTGGGTATTTTTTATTTTGAATTTGGCCGTTTTTGTGAAAGTAAGCTTGGGCTATTTCTAATAACCGACTCTATGACACACCGGCTAATTTTTTTCTCGTTCCAACGCTCAAGCGTTGGAATGCCTCCGTGACGCTCAGCGTCACACCTTTAAAAACGAAAAATAGACTATTTTTCTCGTTCCCAACGTCCTCGTTGGAACGCATCCGTGACGCTCCAGCGTCACACCTTTAAAAACGAAAAATAGACTATTTTCTCGTTCCAACGCTCAAGCGTTGGAATGCATCCGTGACGCTCCCGCGTCACACCTTAAAAAACAAAATAGGAATCTTATGTCAAAAAAAACCATCACCATATTTCTCGCATCGTCAGAGGAATTGGAATCTAAACAACATGCAATAACTGATAATAAACCGTCCACAGAATGGCCCCCCGATTTTTTTGAAAAAACCGCCGGTTGTCTAGCCGATGATCCGATTGAACGTGCGCCTCAAGGTGAGTATGAAATCAGAAAGGAAAAATAGATTATGTCAAAAACCATCACCATATTTCTCGCATCGTCGGAGGAATTGGAATCTGAACGACGTGCCTTTGAAAATTTTATTTATCAACGATGCAATGAAAATAAATTTATCAAAGTGATTGCTTGGGAAAATAATTTAAATAATGCGATGTCACCAACGCGCTTGCAGGATCGCTACAATGAGGCGATTCGTACTTGCGATATTTTTTTAGCGTTGTTTTTTACGAAAGCTGGGCCTTGGACCGTTGAAGAATTTGACGTGGCTTGGGAGCGATTTCAACAATCGGGCCGGCCCCAAATTTTCACGTATTTTAAGGAAACCGTTGAAAAACAACAAAGTCTGACAGATTTTTGGCATCGGCTGACTGAATTGGGCCATTTTCCGACAGTCTATAAAAATACTGAAGATTTGCATTTACAATTTGGGTATCAGTTAGAAATATATTTGACTGAGCATCACCAAAATGCGGATTTTGATGATAAAAAGAAACACCACTTCCCCACCGTCGCCAAACCCGATGTGTTTATTGGGCGACAAGAGTTATTGGCCCAAGTCCATACGCGCTTGCAATCAGCAGGGCCCGTATTATTAGTCAACGGTTTGGGTGGCATTGGCAAAACCGCCACCGCTCAAGTCTATATTAATGAGTATAAAACATATTATGACCATATTGCTTGGGTGTTTGTGGCTGAGAATTTACCGCAAAGTTTATTGAATCAATTGCAAGGGCCATTAGACTTAGAAATCAATCCCAAGGCCCCTTCAGCCCAACAATTTCAAGCATTGGTCATAGCGTTGCAACAGGTTGAAGGGCATAATTTATTGGTCATCGACAATGCCAATGATAGCGAGGAGTTATTGACTGTCAAAGCCGCGTTAAAAAATACCGGCTGGCGCGTGTTAATAACGAGTCGTTGTCATCCCGATGAATATGAACATGATGTGATTGAAATGAATGTATTGCCACCCACCGATGCCGAAGCCTTATTTTGGTATCATTATCAACCGGCGGGTTCCCTCGCCCCTGGGGAGAGGGTTAGGGAGAGGGCCAACCAATTATTAGACAAAATTGATTCCCATACGTTGTTGATTGAGTTAATTGCGAAAGCGGGTAAGAAAAAACCATTGACGATTGAGCAGTTGTTGGAACGCTTGGACAGTGGTTTGAACCATGAGGATTTGCAACGAATCATTACGGTGGGTTCCCATGCGGATAGTCAGTTGCGGGACAAACAAGCCAAATTATATGAATATATTTTGGCGATGTTTGAACCGACCGATTTAGATGAAGACAAGCAACGGATTTTACGGTATTTTTCGGTATTGCCGGCAGAGGATATCCCGCTGGCGCATTTAAAAAATCTGTTTTTGGTTGAAGATGACAATCGGTTTGAGGATGATTTAGAGAGTTTGTTTCAAGATGGTTGGTTAAGTGCCAAGGACGACACTTATAAAATGCACGCCTTGGTGCAAGATGTGGTGTTTGTAAAATTGCCCAATGATTATGCAGCGTTGATTACGACACTTACTGAAATCCTGCAACAACCGTTGACCATAGCCTATGATTATTTAGACTATGCCAAAGCTGTCACCCAAAAGGTAACGACTTCTGGCTATGAAATCGGCTGGTTAAATATTTTTCTCTCGGATGCTTATGAAAATATTGGGCAATTGGAGAATGCGTTAGCCAGTATCAAAGTCGCCAGCGAACATTTTAGAAACTGTGATGAGCAAGACAGTCTAGCGGCTTCTTATCAGCGTCGTGGTGATCTTCATAAATATTTAGGTCAATTAGACAAAGCCATTGAGTTGTTTGAATTATTTAATCAATTAATGGAAGGACTTGTTGAGTCAAACCCAGAAAATAAGCACTTTAAAAATTATTTGGCGATCTCTTATGAAAAATTAGGTGACATTCATAAGGCTTTGGGCCAAGTCAAGAAAGCTCTCGCGTTCTTTGAATTATGTCATCAATTGAGGAAAGCACTCTATGATGCGAATCCCAAAAGTGAGGGTTTGAAAAACGAGCTGGCGATCTCTTATGAAAAATTAGGTGACATTCATAAAGAACTGGGCCATTTCGACCAAGCATTGGAGTTCTTTGAATTATGTAACAGTTTAAGTAAAGAACTCTATGACACGAATCCCAATAGTCAGAATTTTAAAAACGAGCTGGCGATCTCTTATGAAAAATTAGGCTTAATTAATGAAGCCAAAGGAAAATTAGATAATGCACTCAAACATTATGAAAAACAGAAAGACTTAATGTTTGAACTTTATAATGATAATCAAAAATCTGAAAAGATTAAAAATGATTTGGCTATCTCTTATTTACATTTGGGCAACATTCATAAGGCCTTCGGCTATCTCGACCAAGCATTGGCGTTCTTTGAATTATTTTCTCAATTAATGAAAAAACTCTATGACGCGAATCCCAAAAGTGTTCAACTGAAAAATGGTTTAGCGATTTCCTACTATAATTTGGGTGGTATCTACCAAGCTAAAAAAATACCGTTTTACAAATTCACCGCTATTCGGCACAACAAACAACAAGTACTTGCCATGTATGAAAAAGCCATGACTTTGCGTCAAGAACTGTATCAAACCACTCAATTAGACGCTCACAAAAAGAAGGCAGAACACACTGAGAAAGTTCATTTACAAGTCAAAGTTGCTTCTTATGCGCCTTTTATCCAAGCGACACTTGTTGCTCTCTTTGGTGGCTTGTATTGGCTGGATTGGGTAAGTGTTTGGTGGTTAATTGGTTTAGTTATTTGGTTTTTGCCCTTGCGGTTGCCAGTGAAAACCGGATTATCAATCAGAATAGCCTTGTTGGTTTTATTGGGTTTGGTAGCGTGGTTGTTTTGAACCGGATTATTTTTGTCTGAATCAGGATTTTTAATGATTGAGTACAACGAATCTGAACAGCAAACAACGAATAAAACCCTGATTCCATTCGTTGTTTTCTTTTCAAATTCGTTGTACTATTTATTCAATGGTTTTGAACAAGATTACACGGATTAAAGGATTAACCTGATTATTTTTTGTCTGAATTACCTGAGTATCTATATTATGATTAAAGAAGAATTGCTCTCAAGAATTACTGTAAATCCTCAAGTCATGTTAGGAAAACCAACGATTCGAGGGATGAGAATTACCTTAGAACAAATTTTATTAGCCTTAGCCGGGGGTGTCTCTGTACAAGAACTACTGGATGACTATCCAGAACTGGAACAGGCTGATTTTCAAGCTATATTTTTCTATCTAGTCCAACTGGTCAGCGAAGAACAAATATTACCTATCAAATTTTCTCGTGGTGCTGATAGCTATGCCTCAATTGGAGTTAATTAAATATGAGTGATCTCCCATTGAAGTTTTTAATTGATGTTGGCGTAGGCAAACAAGTTGAGCATTATTTACAAACCCAGGGTTATGACATAAAAACCGTAAGAGCGATAGATAATAAAATGCCAGACACTGATATTATTCACCTAGCCGTGGCAGAAAATAGAATGGTTATCACGATGGACAAAGATTTTGGTGAATTAGTGTATCACTGCGGTATGGCACATAGTGGCGTATTATTACTCCGATTAGAAGAAGCCACCGGTACACAAAAGGTGCAAGTCATCGCTGACATTTTAGCCAACTACTCAACCCAAATTTTTCACTGTTTTTGTGTGTTTCAAAACGACAAACTAAGAATTAAAAAAACCACTCATTAAAGTGATGCTAGAAGAATTGAAAAGCAAACAACGAATAAAACCCTGATTCCATTCGTTGTTTGCTGTTCAAATTTGTTGTACTATTTAATAATCAGGTTAATCCTTTAATCCGTTTAATCTTGTTCAAAGTTCTTTAATAACTTACGAGGTAAAATTATGCAAGAAGCTATACATTACGAGAAAGTCGAGCTAATCCCCGGCATTATTTGTGATGGCTATGTGCTAAATGATGGCACTGCCGTTATGAGTGAACGTGGGATTACATACCTGTTGGGAATAGGTCGTATGGCTTTGCACCGCATGGAGCCTAAATGGCCTCCAAAAACGTTGAAACCTTTGATTGACAAGGCTTCGATCATGGCACCTAACTTAATAGATGTTGTGTCTGCTCTTAAATCGAAATCGCATGAAGACTACAGGGCCTTCAAAAACACTAAAACCGTTTATTGGTAATGGTTTAATCGTGAAGACTACTTTCTTGAAAACGTGGCGACTACTGGTGTCCAAAAAACATTGAAACCTTTGATTGATAAGTGTTTTAACGTGGAGACTACTTTCTTGAAAACGTGGCGACTACTGGTGTCCAAAAAACGCTTAAACCATTTGTTGACAAGGGTTTGAGCGTGACACCTAACTTAACAAAAGCCCACCATTCATCTCTACTTACGAGGTAAATTATGCAAGAAGCCGTACATTACGGAAAAGTCGAGTTAATCCCCGGCATTATTTGTGATGGATATGTGCTAAATGATGGCACAGCCGTTATGAGTGAACGTGGGACTGCTGATCTGTTGGGAATGGCACATTCATCTTTGCAGAACGTGGCAGTTACTGGAGTCCCAAAAACGGTTAAACCGTTTATTGATAAGGGTTTAAGCGTGGCAGTTACTTTGGTAAAAGTGACCGCCAAAAATAGTCCACATAAGAGTAGAAAAATTGCTGTTTATAGTAGTCATTTTATAGAAGCCATGATGCGTGCGTATGCTATGGCAGTTGGAAACAATGTCCTCCAAAAAAATCAGATGCACATTGGACGGAGATGCGTTCTTTTACAATCCGCACTTGTCCACACAGCCCTAGACACCGCCATAAAACAAGCCTGTGGCCTCTCCCCCAACATCCAAGCCACTGCTCAACAACATTACACAGATGCCGTCAAACTCATCAAAGATTATGGCTTTACCTGCACGGCCCCCAACGATATTGCTATCAAAAAGGACATCGCCAAATTCCTTGAAGTTCCAGAAAGCACACTCAATAGTTTTCTTCGCAAACATCGGAATAACATTGAACCGATTAAGCTAGATTACTCAACCATCCGCTCCATCGGCTATAAAGCACCACGCATGAACGGCTACCATTTAGAAGATGTGAGCAAAATCGCATTAGGCATGGATTCCGTGATTGGAATAGAATTAAAAAAACAAGTCTTTGGACAAATGAGTTCTTTAGCCAAACTAGAAACCAGAGGAGAAATTGAATGGTTAGAAGTGCTAACCAAAGTTTTCGCCGGGCTTGGCTTGCATCACAACTACAAAATTGGGCAATACAAAGTCGATTTCTTTGTCGAAAAGCTCATGTTAGTTTTAGAATGCAACGGTTATGACAACCATATTTATTACGACACCAACAAAGAAGCACAACGAGAGCAATTTATCAGTCAACAATATGGTGTAGTGCGTTTCCACCATCACACCCACTGGGAAACGTTAATGAATGCCATATTCAAAGCCAAAACAGGAACAGTGATTAAGTTGTATCAGATAGAACATCTTTATCCTGAAACGTCACCTCCTCCCAAATTTGTGAACGGATAGAGGGGCCCAATAAAAAGAGTGACGCGGGAGCGTCACAGATGACATTCCAACGCTGGAGCGTTGGAACGAGGAAAAAAATTTATTTTGGATGTCATCAAAATATGGCCATTGTGAATCACTATTTTAAAAAAATCTGCAATTGAACTCGAATTTTTCCATAAAGGACGTAAAATCGGGTGTGTTTTCAAAATAAATTTTGGAGTTCGCAAACGGTTTTTTTAGAGTCTAAAATTTATTTTAGATATTATATGACATTGTCAAGTTAATTATAAAATTATTTAAGATAACGATATTTTATATATAAAAATCATAACATAAGTTTTGATTCTTCTCCAAATTAAACTTGTCAACACATAGAAACGGATGAGTTCAATATCAAACCATGCCCTTTGGAATATAACAAATAGTTTCTATTCACTCATTTCACAATAGACTCTTAAATATAAAAAAATGATTAAAAATGCAATAATATGAAAAAAGTGATTGTTTAATAAGAAAAATAATTGAAATTTCATAAAAACACTTGGTATTTATACCTATTTGCGCTTTAATATTCACTAAAATTGATAAGTATTCCATAATATTTTTAATGTTTTTAATGAGGACTGAAATGAGTGATATAGCTGAAAAAGCTGAACAAATTGAAGATGCTGACATGATAATGGGCGCTGAAATTTTTGTAAATTGTTTGGCTGCTGAGGGCGTTGAGTATGTGTTTGGCTATCCAGGCGGCGCGGTGTTGCATATTTACGATGCCATTTTTAAGCAAAACAAAATACAACATATTCTCGTCCGCCATGAACAAGGGGCTATTCATGCAGCTGATGGTTATGCGCGATCCACCGGGAAGCCTGGCATTGCGTTAGTCACATCGGGCCCAGGTGCAACCAATGCAATCACGGGGATTGCCACTGCTTATCTGGATTCTAGCCCACTCGTCGTGATCACCGGGCAAGTACCAACGGCACTGATTGGCAATGATGCGTTTCAAGAAGTTGATTCTGTTGGTATTTCACGTCCATGTGTCAAACATAATTTTTTGGTGAGTGATGTCAATAAATTGGCTGAAACCATGAAAAAAGCCTTTTATATTGCAACCACTGGTCGTCCAGGTCCAGTTGTGGTAGACATTCCTAAAGATGTGACGATCAATAAAGCCCCGTATAAATATCCAGAAAGCGTTGAAATGCGTTCCTACAAACCGGTCGTGGTTGGACATCCGGGTCAAATTCGCCGGGCTGCGGATTTAATGTTAGCGGCTAAACGACCAATCATGTATACCGGGGGTGGGGTGGTACTTGGTAATGGAAGTGCTGAATTAGTCGAATTGACGCGCTTATTAGGATTTCCGATTACCCAAACTTTAATGGGTTTAGGGTCTTATCCAGCCACCGATCCTCAATTTGTTGGGATGCTTGGCATGCACGGCACTTATGAAGCCAATATGGCGATGCACGAATGTGATCTTTTAATGGCCATTGGTGCGCGTTTTGATGATCGGATAACGGGTGATTTAAAGAAATTCTGCCCCTATGCAAAAATTATCCATGTTGATATTGATCCGGCTTCGATTTCCAAAAATGTGCCGGTAGATATTCCAATTGTGGGTGCCGTAGATCGTGTGTTGCAGGATTTGATAAAAATCATCAAAGAAAGTGGAAAACAACCCAATTCAGATGCCCTAGCTGCTTGGTGGAGCCAAATAGATACTTGGCGTTCAACGGATTGTTTACGTTATGATAAGAACAGTGAACTGATTAAACCACAATCAGTGGTTGAAAAACTCTACGAAGTCACTAACGGCGAAGCCTACGTCACTTCAGATGTGGGCCAACACCAAATGTTTACAGCCCAATTCTACAAATTTTCCAAACCGCGCCGTTGGATTACTTCCGGCGGTTTAGGCACGATGGGCTTTGGCTTGCCTTCTGCGATGGGTGTGCAATTTGCTCATCCTAATGATACGGTAGTTTGTGTGACTGGCGAAGCCAGCATCCAAATGTGCATTCAAGAACTCTCGACCTGCAAACAGTTTGATTTGCCGATTAAAATTATCAACTTGAATAATCGCTACTTAGGCATGGTGCGTCAGTGGCAAGAACTGTTCTATGACAAGCGTTATTCACATACTTATGTGGATGCGTTACCAGATTTTGTCAAATTGGCAGAAGCTTATGGGCATGTTGGTATGCTAATTGACAAACCTGGTGATGTGGAAGCGGCCCTCAAAGAAGGATTAGCCATCAAAGATCGCCTAGTATTTATGGACTTCATCATTGATCAAGGTGAAAATGTCTATCCGATGGTTGCTGCCGGTAAAGGACATCATGAAATGTTGTTGTCTCCAGAAAGAGATTTAGCCTAATTCTGGCATTAAATTAAGGGCAGATAATCAGTTCTGGCCCCTTGAATATACGAGGTTTTGTAGGGGCAGACCTGCGTGTCTGCCCTTGACTTAGTTGGAGTCCAAAGCGTTAGCTTTGGATATACTTGATTTTGAAAATGACTTAAATGTCTCATAAAAAATTATAAGGATTCAAATGCGTCATACCATTTCAATTTTGTTAGAAAATGAACCAGGAGCTTTATCACGAGTCTCCGGTTTATTCTCCGCACGTGGTTATAATATCGAATCATTAACCGTCGCACCCACTGAAGACCCTTCAATGTCACGGATGACTTTGGTAACGAGAGGTCCTGACGAGGTTATTGAGCAAATTACCAAACAACTCAACAAGTTGGTTGATGTGATTAAGCTCCTAGATTTGAGCGAAGGCGCTCATATTGAACGGGAATTGATGATGGTAAAAATCAGTGTGCCAACCCCCAATCAACGCGAGGAAATTAAACGGTTGGTGGATATTTTCCGAGGGCAGATTATTGATGTAAACGATACCAATTACACCATTGAAATGACTGGCCCCGGTGATAAATTGGATGCTTTTCTCAAAGCCATTGATACAGACATGATTATTGAAGTTGTCCGTTCTGGTGTCTTGGGTATTGCACGAGGCAACAAGAGTTTGCGGATTTAAAATTGGTATAAACCTGATCGGTTTTAAAACCGATCAGGTTTGGCGTTTCAATTTTGGAAACGATTAAAACCCCATTCCTTATTTATCAAATTCAGGAAAAATTAATATGTCATTATTTGAAAAAGAAAAATTAAATTTTACTCATCTTGTCAATAAAAAAGATCATCAATTATCGGATGAAAAAATTAACCGAAAATATATCACCGGCAAAACCAGAATAGTGACCGAACAAGCGCGTTATCCATTAACTGCAATTGTTGGTATGATTGACAGTAATGATTATGAATTAAATCCGGATTTTCAAAGACGACATCGGTGGAATCGTCAAAAACAATCGCGCTTGATTGAATCTTTCATTATGAATGTGCCTATCCCCCCAATTTTTCTTTATGAAGACAGTTTTTCTCACTATGAAGTCATGGATGGAATTCAACGTTTGATGGCTATTTACAAATTTTATAGGGATGAACTCATCTTAGAAGGGCTAGATGAATGGGTAGAACTTAATGGTAAGAAATATTCTCAATTGCCGGAACAAGTCAAGCGAGGTGTTGATAGACGTTATCTTTCATCCATTATCTTATTATATGAAACTGCTAAAAATAAGGATGAAGCACAAAGACTTAAACAAATGGTTTTTGAGCGAATAAATAGTGGTGGAGTTGAACTTAAAGGTCAAGAAAGTCGCAATGCGATTCATGATGGTCCATTGAACCAATTATGCCTTAAATTATCCCGTAATAGATATCTGTGTCAAATGTGGAATATTCCCGAATCCACTGAAGAATTCAAGAATGGTGTTATATCCGATGAATTAATGAAAAATGATACTTATAACAAAATGGATGATGTTGAATTAGTCTTACGTTTTTTTGCGTATAGACAACGCTTAGATTATGAAAGTATCCAAAACTTAAAAGACTATTTAGATAATTATCTTAAATATGCTAATAAACACTTCTCTGATGAAGTATTAAAGCAACTAGAGGATTTATTTAATCGAACCATTCAATTAGTTTACGAGCTCTTTGAAAAGAAAGCTTTTTATAGATGGCAACAAAGGAAAGATAAATGGATTTGGATTAATCGACCAACCAAAATGATTTATGATCCAATGATGTATGTATTCAGTCAACATATAGAAAAGGCTGAACTCATTATTCAACACAAGGAAGCCTTTAAAGAAGGTATCAAAGAATTCTACCAAAACAATGCGGCAAAACTGAATAAAAGTGCAACTTCTATCAGTATGTTTCGTGAACATTGTCAGTTGTTTGAAAATTTTGTGACTAATATTATAGGTTCAACACATGGAAGATAACTTATTAACGTTTCGAGAGCAACTTATTGCTCTCGAACATTACATTAAGGGAATTGAATTAGAAAAACAATTACTTTCTATTCAAGACAACAACCTATTGATTAATAATGAATCTCTATTAAATTTTCAGAAACATCAAGCTAGTTTTGCCGCCCAAAAAAAACGTTTTGATTATAATAGTATTATTGTGTCTCTCTATGGTTTTTTTGAACAATTTATTGAATCCATGATAAGAGACTATGTAAAAAATTTAAACATCATAATTCCAGAATACAAAAAGCTTCCACCAACTATTGGTAAAAATCACCTAGATTTATCTTTCAAATTAATTAGTTTGGTAGAACAACCACGATATCAGGGAAATATCACTACAGCGGAAATTATCTCCAATCTCAATACTTGTTTGGCTCAACCAAATAGATACAAACTCAATGAAAAAGCTTTTGCTTATCATACTGCTAATTTTAGAGCCGGTGTTATAACTGAATCATTCGCTCGTCTTGGGATTGAAAATATTTCAAGATGTATCTTAAATTCGACAAGTTTTACAACTTATTTACAGACAGAATATCCTGATTTAGATTTAGAAATCATTCAACAAGAAGAAAAAGGTTTTTATTATTTAAATGATTTAGCAGAGCGTCGAAATGAAGTAGCACACGGTGCATTACCTGATGCTGGAATACCTTCTAACGATATTCTTTTAGACTATATCAAATTTTTTGATGCTTATAGTCAAGCTTTATATGAGGTACTACAGAATGAGGTTTTGCATTATAAAGTTAAATATCAAGGCATAGAATTAGGTAAACCCGTTAAAGTTTGGTTAAAAGGCACAGTGATTTGTATTTCATTGAAAGAAATTACACTTAAAATAGGTGATTTGCTTGTCGCCAAACCCGTCAAAAAATCTTTGCCTTATCAAGCTGGAAAAATTAAAAAAATTCAAGTAAAGCGAAAAAAATATGATGAATGGTTAGCTTCTTCCCAAGAGGAAATTATTTGTATGCAAGTAAACTATAAAGCCAAAGAAAATCAAACTTTCTTTTTAATACCTAATCAATAAATCACCAAAAAATATGTTGATGAAACTTAGAATGAAAAAAATGCCAATACCAAATAATATTTCCATTGCTTTTCCCAAATAGCAAAACTATTAAATCAAATTAGGAATAATGTTGGTTAACAGTTTATTCCTTATCTTACGGTCGTATTTCAAATAACATTAAAGTCAAAAATCCAAAATTACCAATCATTTAAATGTCTATATACTTAAAATGTCTCATTATTTTGAAAGCATTCATCACATCAATACTGAATCTTTACAACAATTATTAGCAGATGAATTAAGCGAACTTAATAACCCTATTCACATATTATCGGTGAACGGATTGGTTGGAGAGAGCGAAAAACATTTTCTCTTACAAATAGATGATTATGATGTTCGATTGAATTTTTTAGAAGCACCGAAACCAACGCTCAATTTAGAACAACTCTCTCAATATAACCAATTATTAACAGATAATCCTAATGCTGTTGCACTGATTGTCGTTTGGATAACTGAAGACTTACAATCAATACCCTTTTCAACCACACGGATTCAACATCTGATTCAATATCCGCAACAAGTGTCTAAACTAATACAAACCGCCAAACCATTAGCAACAGTCATCAAAGCACTCATAGCACGGCAATTCAAATTTTGGGAAATTCATTTAGAACCAACGCATTGTGGAACAACTCACGCCACTGATATACGCCGAATATTTGAACAAGCCATGATTTCTGCTATTCAAAATCAACAAAAGCGTTCTTATCGTTATACTGAACGTCAACGCGCAGCCCGTCAATTTCCGGTTGAAGAAGAACAAAAATTCATTTTATCCGTTTTAGAAAAGGCACTTGAGGGAAAAAGTAGCCAAGAGCTTGTTCACGATTTAGTGTCGCTCAGAACACTCTAGTACACGAAAGCGGAAGTTTCAATACCATTTTCAATTTGGGCAACCACAAGGGATTGCCCCTACAATATTCGCTCGTAGGGGCAAATCCCTAGTGGTTGCCCTCTTTTGAAAGAAAATAATTATTCTTAACACTCTATGCTTAATCATATTGAAATCATCAATTGGCGAGCTTATGAACAACGGCAAATCCATTTTAAGCCCGGCATTACCTTTATTATGGGAACCAATGGTAAAGGTAAAACTTCTCTGTTAGAAGCAATTGCTTATGCGTTAACGGGTGAACCATCAACCGTTACCGAGCGTGGTAAATTGTTACGAAATCAGGAGCAATTAGCCACTGTCCGTTTATCCTTAACGATTAATGGACAAGCATATCTGATTGAACGTTCTCAATCCAATAACCGTGCAGATAAAGCCAAGTTGATTCGTATTAACGATCAAAAAACCTTAGCATCTAATCATAAACAAGTCACTCATCACATAGAAGAATTGATGAATGTTTCAGCAGATTTCTTGCAACGCATGACTTATATGGCAGAAGGGGATATTTATCGTTTTTTAAAGGAATCCTCTGGTAAAGCGATTGATAGGCAAATTCGTCAGATTTTGGGCATGACACAAATGGATGAATTTTTAAAAGCACTCAAATTTGCTGGAAAAGAAATCAATAATCAAATAAAATTTTTACAAGACTTATTCAATCAATTAGAAAAATTAGACATCAAAACCGGCGCAGAACTTCATTCAACATTAGAACAGATAGAAAATCGCCGTCAAATTTTACTCACCAAATTAAAGTTAGTTCAAGACAAAAGTGTCAAATTTAAAAATGAAGAACAGCAAATATTATATTTAAAACCGTTATTTGAAAAAATTATCAATACGTTGCAAAGAAATCATGAAATATGGCAAACTGTTCAAAAACTACCAATGCCGGTTTATTATGAACAACTCAAGCAACAGTTTCAGCAACTCAAAGAAACCCTACAAACTAACGAAATAACGCAAGCGCGATTACAGGGAAAACAATCGGCTTATCAACAAGTACTGGATGTTTTACCGCCTGATACTAAAAACGATGAAACGCTAGATTGTCCCGTTTGTCATAAACCTATGACCTCTCAAGAACGGGAAAGCGTGGCACAAACGATTGAGCAAAATATTGAGCAACTCTCCATAGAATCGCAAAAACTGGATACACAACGGATTGAATTGAATAATATTTACCAACAATTAACAGAAGAAATCAATGATATCGGTCAATTTCAAGCCAGTTTAGCCACGCATTTCAATTTTAAATCACTCATTACAAAATTATCATTGAGCGAACTTTTACCAAAAGTGCAATATCATCAACTTGAATTTAGTACAATCCTTAATGAATTACAACAAGAAGCCTATTCTTATCAACGGATGCTTGCAGAAATTGAACAAGAAACGGCACAATTTTTAGCTATTCAACACCGTTTACAAGAATTAGGTTATCATTCTCCCGAAGCAGCCAGTGATAGATTAGTGAAATTGGAAATACGTTCTCTTACACTTAGGGCTGCTGAAAGTGCCACTCAAGAATCACTAGGTCTTCAACGCAACCAAAATATACAAGTAATTTATGAACAAATCGCCCAATTATGGGCAACATTTACCGGTAATACCAATTGGCGCATAGAACTTGATAGCGATGGTATGCCCAAACTGAAAAATCAAGCCGGCTATTTATTTGATTTGAGCCAATTAAGTGGTGGCGAAAAAACAATACTCTTGCTCATGTTGCATACCGTTATTGCACACTATTTTGCCCAAAGTGATTTTATTCTGATGGATGAACCTATAGCACATCTCGATCCGATTAACCGTCGTTCTGTTATTAATTTTTTAATGAATCTTTATCAACAAGGCGCATTTCAACAAGCTATTATCACCAGCTTTGAGGAATCACTGATTCGCAAATATCTCTCGGTTGAAGGGGTTAATGTCATTTATTTATAACCTAAAATTTTTTAGGAATGATGATTTAATGGCCCTACATGGTTTGACAAGCTCACCAACCGAGCTCACCAATAAACTTGCAAAATTTTGGTGCCAAACCTGACAGGTTTCAACTTTCGCATTTTATTTAATTTTCATTCCTTAATTTAGTTATGGAGTAAATGATGAACGATTTATCTCAATATCCTTTTGAAATTAGTCCATTGAGTCAAGAAGATGGCGGAGGATTTTTAATTACATTTCCGGATTTTTCAGAGTGCATATCAGATGGAGATACCATTGATGAAGCCATACAAAATGGTTTAGATGCTTTGCGTGAAACCATAGTAACTTTAGAATCAAAAGGTTATCCAGTACCAGAACCAAATTCTGACAAATTTAATCAGCTTATCCAGTTACCTAAAAATTTATATCATCGTCTCGAAAGATACGCCAAAAAAGAAGGAATCAGTATCAATACTTTAATAACCACGTTAATTACTGAAAGTCTAGGAAAACGAGTGTAGGAGCATTTTTATCAAATTAAGAGATTTTTTGGAACAAAACTTTCGAGGCTTTCAAAATATTGAGCAATACCTACTTTTAAAATGAGGTAAAATTATGACTAAGTTACTTGAACAAGCATTTACGCAAGCGTCAAAATTTTCCTGAAGTGGAACAAAACCTATTGGCTAAATGGATATTGTCTGAAATAGACTCAGAACAACGTTGGAATAGCGTTTTTGCACGTTCAGAAGCGTTGTTAAGTCAGTTGGCTGATGAGGCATTAGCCGAACATAATAGCCGGTAAAACCAAAAGACTTGTTAAGGGCAGACACATAGGTATCCCCTACGAAACCCCAAGATGTAGGGGCGAACCTGTGTGTTCGCCCTCGCTTAACTGAATGGCGGTAATGCAGCGCATGGGAACAAGGGAAATATAGTTAGCTATCCTTAATAAGGAGCATTAATTGATGAAAATACTTTTTGCTAGGGTTGGGTTTATGAAGTTCTACCAAGGTCCTAAGCCTGGTGACGAAAAACCAATTGGCGGCGGCTCATACAACACTGATGAAATAGGGAGCGAGGCATATAATTATTTAAGCATCAATGGTTTTTTGTATGGCTATTTCCAACCTCATAATGAGATAAATCTTAGTCGTATTGAGCAAGGATGTACCAATGACAAGATCGATGAAGTATTAGTTATTTGGTTCGCAACCAATCCTATAGAGAAAGGACAGGTCGTTGTCGGTTGGTATAAAAATGCAACCGTATTTCGGTCAATCCAATCCCCAGATACATTACGACAAAGAGAAAACTACTGTTACAATATCAGAGCAAGTAACAAGGATTGCGTTCTACTCCCAATCAGCAAACGAAAATTTCCAGTGGGACATGGAATTAAAGGAAAAAAAGAGGGTAATCCAGGTCAAGCAAATGCTTTTTACGTTCTTGATGATCAGGGTAATCCTAAAGATTTAAATAACCTGGATAATGCATGGATAACTAAGGTCGTAGAATATATAGAAAATTATAGCGGCTCCACAATTGCGTCACCAGAGGATGAAATTCAAGAAGATATATTAACACCTGGTAGGCAGGGATTTCAAAGTGATGTAGAAATTCGTCTAATGATTGAATCTCATGCTATGAATGTATGCAAACAGTATTATCTGAATAAAGGCTATAAAGTGGAGGATGTTTCTGCCACGCATTCTTGCGATTTTATTATTACGAAAAACGGGGAAAATCGTTTTATTGAAGTTAAGGGAACTCAAACATCTGGGAATACAATTATTTTAACGAAAAACGAGGTTTCACTAAGTCGTGAACAAGGTGGAAATATGATATTATTCATCGTTCATTCAATAGCTATGAATAAAAGATCAGTAAAGAAAAATAGTGGTGTCATTTCTATTATTGACCCATGGATAGTGAGCGAAGAAAAGCTTACACCAATATCATTTACTTACAAAATATAGCTAACAATCACATGCACTCGGACAGCAAAAAGTGCCGATCGTTCCTCGCTCTGCTTTTTTCTGCTGGTGATGTGAGGCGTTAAGCTTTTTAGGTAAACCGAGGATAGAATATGCGATAGAAGCCCTTCATGAAATGAAAAAACGTGCTGAGCAATGCACTGTCACTTTGGAAGAAGTGAGGACTATTCTGGATAAAACTCAAGGCAAACCGTTAAGTGAGATTATTCTTGAGCAACGAGGACCAAAAGGTGTAGGTCGGGTTAGCGAAGCGTAACCCGACTACATATTTACATATCTGTTGTGCAAGCAAAAGGATTAGCTTGTGAAAATCCAAATCATCATCCGTAACATTTAAGGAAAAAATTCGGATGAATTATTATTAATTAAGAGGAAACTTAATGAACGTTTATTACGACAAAGACGCTGATTTGTCTCTTATTCAGAATAAAAAAGTCACCATCATTGGCTATGGTTCTCAGGGCCATGCTCATGCCAATAATTTGAAAGAATCTGGTGTCGATGTCATGGTGGGTTTACGACCCGGATCGGCCTCTGCCAAAAAAGTAGAAGCGGCAGGCTTAAAAACCAAGTCCATTGAAGAAGCCGTAGCTTGGGCCGATGTGATTATGGTACTTGCCCCGGATGAACATCAAGCCAAACTCTACAACGAACAAATTGTGCCCAATATCAAAAATGGCGCAACCTTGGCTTTCGCGCATGGCTTCAATATCCATTTTGAACAGATTGAACCCCGAAGTGATCTGGATGTGATAATGATTGCACCCAAGGGCCCTGGTCATTTAGTGCGTTCTACTTATACCCAAGGCGGCGGCGTACCGTGTTTAATTGCCATATCTCAAAATGCATCAGGGCAAGCCAGAGAAGTGGCCCTTTCTTATGCCAGTGCCAACGGTGGTGGACGAGCAGGTATTATTGAAACCACGTTCAAGGAAGAAACGGAAACCGACTTATTTGGTGAACAAGCGGTACTTTGCGGAGGGGTAACTGCCTTAGCACAAGCGGGATTTGAAACCCTGGTTGAAGCTGGTTATGCACCTGAAATGGCCTATTTTGAATGCCTGCATGAACTCAAATTAATCGTTGATCTCATGTACGAAGGCGGCATTGCCAATATGCGTTATTCCGTGTCAAATACTGCCGAATATGGCGATTTAACTCGTGGACCGCGTATTATTAACGAGAATACCAAAGCAGAAATGCGTAAAATCCTTACAGAAATCCAAACCGGTGAATTTGCGCGTGAATTCATCATGGAAAATCAAACCGGCAGAGCTACCTTCAAAGCGAAACGTCGTCTGGGGCGTGAACACCAACTAGAACAAGTGGGTGAAAAATTGCGTGACATGATGCCTTGGATTAAAGCTAACCGATTAGTTGACAAGAGCAAAAACTAACCATTTAGGTAATGGGTAATGGGTAATGGGTAATAGGTAATAGGTAATTGGTAATTGGTGAATCAAATATAGTGCTCCTATTTCAGTCGTGAAATCAATCGGCTTGCGAGCCTTTCAAATCATCATACTAATTCTACAACTCATTTAGGATTACTATAATTCTTTTTAAGTTGCTTCGTTCAAAATGACCACTATTTTTTCCATTTAATATTGACCAATTACCGATTACCCATTACCCATTACCCATTACCGATTACCCATTACCAATTCCCTTTTGAGATTATGAATGAAGAAATAGAACAACTTGAAAAGCCTAGGCGACGTAGAGGTATTTATTTACTGCCTAATTTGTTTACTACCGCAGCTCTATTCGCTGGGTTTTATGCGATTGTTGCCGCAATTCATGGGCGGTTTGAAGCAGCGGCTGTCGCCATCTTTATCGGCATGATACTTGATGGGCTTGATGGGCGGGTTGCTCGTTTAACCAATACTCAAAGTGATTTTGGCAGCGAATATGATAGCCTTTCTGATCTCATTTGTTTTGGATTAGCCCCTGCTTTGCTGATGTATCAATGGTCTTTCTCTTCTTTACAGGGCATTTATATACTTGGTAAGCTCGGTTGGTTAGCCGCTTTTTGGTACACAGCAGCCACCGCATTACGTTTAGCCCGCTTTAATACCCAAGTTGACAAAGTTGACAAAGCCTATTTTCAAGGATTAGCCAGTCCTGCCGCAGCTGGTGTCATAGCAGGGTTTGTCTGGTTATGTCATGATAACCAACTATTAGGCTCAACTTTAGTCCTACCTGCATGGATTATTACCATCATCACTGGTTTTTTGATGGTCAGCAAATTTCGCTACCGAAGTTTTAAAGATTTAGACCTTAAAGGACGAGTACCATTTGTTGGTGTCCTCATTGTAGTGATGGTATTTGTACTCATTTCAATTGATCCCCCACCCGTTTTATTTTTGTGTTTTTTAGGATATGCCATTTCAGGACCCGTTTTAACCCTTGTTCAATTAAGAAAACGCCGTGCAACTCGCCATATAGTTGATAATCAAGATTCTACCTAATCAGTTACCAGTTATCAGTTATCAGTTATCAGTTATCAGTTATCAGTTATCAGTTATCAATTATCAATTATCAATTACCAATTACCAATTACCAATTACCAATTACCAATAATGATTAGTTGATAAAAAAACGGACTGTTAAAATGAGCAAGGATAGGAGATGATAAAATTGGAAATGCACAAGGCCTTAAAAAAAATTATGTTATTTAAATTTATCAATAACTTAGCTGCCAATATATCCGGAAAAGCTCACAATATCAGAATTATCCTCATTGTGCCATTTATGATTCAAATCCTGTTGGCAGTGGGGCTAACCGGTTATCTTTCTTTTCGTAATGGACAAGAAGCCATCAACGATCTGGCTATCCAATTACATACTGAAATCACCGCACGTATCGAACAATATATTAATACCTACCTAGATATACCCTCTCTGGTAGTCAATATTAACGCTAATGCAATAGAAAACAGTCAATTAGCATTAAACGACTTGCGAAGTTGGGTACCTTATCTCTTTAAACAAAGTCAAGTCTTTGATGAATTGAGTTTTATTTATTTTGGTCACGAAAATGGTGACTACATTGCACTACAGCGGCTTAATGATGGGAGTTTAGCCTACAACCTCAAAGATATTGATACCGGTGGCTTTATGCAAGATTACCGATTAGATGAAAACGGTAAATCTGTCGATCTCCATAATCCCACGCTGTATGATCCGCGTGTTCGCCCTTGGTATCAAACCGCCGTGAAAGCAGCTAAAGCTGTGTGGACAGAGATTTATGTGTTTGTTGGTACTGGACTTGAAACCGGTCAATTAGGAATGAGTTTTGTCTACCCTTACTATGATGAAAATAAAACGTTACAAGGCGTTTTAGGTTCTGATTTTACCCTGAAAAGAATCAGCGATTTTCTACGTGGCCTTAAAATTGGTAAAGCGGGCAAAACTTTTATTATTGAACGTTCCGGATTGCTCGTCGGAGGCTCATTTCCCTATCCTTCGTTTGATAAAAGCAATCAAAAACGACTGAAAGCCACTGATGTTGAAGATGGCTTAATTAAAGCCACCGCCCAATATTTAAGCAAGCAATATGGTGACTTTACCAGAATGAAACAAAATGAAAAAACCCAGTTTTTTCATGAAGGTCGACGGCAATTGGTTCATGTATCTTCTTTTCAAAATCCATTTAATTTAGATTGGTTGATTGTGGTGGTGGTCCCAGAAGCCGATTTTATGGAGCAAATTAACGCTAATACTCGTGTCACGCTTTTTTTGACCTTAGTAGCCTTATTATTAGCCACTTTGATTGGTATTTTTACCTCTAAATGGATTGTCCAGCCCATTCTTCGTCTGAATGATGCTGCTAAAAAATTATCAGCCGGTGATTGGGAACAAAGTTTACCGGTTGGACGTTCTGATGAATTGGGAGAACTTGCTAATTCTTTTAACAGCATGGCCAAACAATTAAGAGCTTCTTTTAAAGCCCTTGAAGATCAAAATGCTGAACTACAACGTCTTGATAAGCTCAAAAATGAATTTTTAGCCAATACTTCCCATGAACTACGGACACCACTCAACGGCATTATTGGCATAGCAGATTCTCTGCTAGATGGTGCTACCGGGCCATTACCAGAACCCACTCGTACCAACCTCGTTATGATTGTCGTCAGTGGACGACGTTTAGCCAATCTTGTTAATAATATCCTTGATTTTTCTAAACTTAGACATAAAAGTATTGATTTGCAACTCAAGTCAGTCGGAATGCGAGAGATCGTTGAAGTGGTTTTTACCTTGAGCAAACCTTTGATTGGCAAAAAAGATTTAATATTTATTAACAATATTTCAGTTGATTTACCCCCGGTTTATGCTGATGAAAATCGTTTACAACAAATTTTGCATAACCTGGTTAGCAATGCGATTAAATTTACTGACAGCGGACGTATTGAAATTTCTGCTGAAATTAAAGAAAACTTGCTAGTTACCAGTGTCAAAGACACAGGTATTGGTATTTCAGAAGATAAATTTGATCGCATTTTTGAATCATTTGAACAAGCAGATGGTTCAACAGCACGAGTTTATGGAGGTACCGGTTTAGGTCTCGCGGTCACTAAAAAATTAGTTGAATTACATGGTGGTACGATTCATGTGGCTTCAAAAGTTGTTGTTGGTTCCCGGTTTACCTTTACGTTACCTATCGCTGAACCCACTGAAGATAATACCAAATGGGATAATTTTCCACTCAGTCGTGAATCTTTAATGATTGAAAGTCTATCACCAGAAATGAGTCGCGGACTACACGCCTCTATATCTCAGCCACAGCAACCTGGACATTTCAAAATATTTGTGGTTGATGATGAACCTGTTAATATACAGGTACTTATTAATCATTTAACCTTACAAAACTATGCAATTTCTATTGCTTCCAATGGATTAGAGGCTTTAGCTCAAGTAGAAAAAGGCTATAAGCCCGATATCATTTTATTGGATGTGATGATGCCAAAGATGACTGGCTATGAGGTTTGTCGCAAACTCCGTGAAGTATTTCCAGTTAATGAATTACCGATTGTGATGCTGACGGCCAAAAATCAAGTGTCAGATTTAGTAGAAGGTTTGGAATCGGGGGCCAATGATTATTTAACCAAACCGATATCAAAACATGAATTGATAGCACGGCTAAAAATGCACTTGCAATTGTCTAAACTGAACTTAGCTTATAGCCGCTTTGTTCCTCGTCAATTTCTTCAGTTTTTGAACAAAGAAAGTATTGTTGATGTCCAGTTAGGCGATCAAGTGCAAAAAAACATGTCAATTCTCTTTTCTGATATTCGTTCCTTTACGACATTATCAGAAAAAATGACCCCAGAAGAGAATTTCAAATTCATTAATGCTTATCTCAGTCACATGGAACCGGTGATTATTGAACACAATGGTTTTATTGATAAATACATTGGTGATGCGGTGATGGCCCTGTTTAGTGGTGGTGCAGATGATGCGCTTAAAGCGGGAATTGATATGCTCTTTCAATTAAAGAAATATAACGAACAGCGTGAGAAGGAAAATGCGCTACCGGTTTACATTGGTATTGGTATCAATACTGGTTCCTTAATGCTCGGCACAGTAGGCGGACATGATCGAATGGATGGGACAGTGATCAGTGATGCGGTTAATTTAGCTTCTCGGATGGAAGGGTTAACTAAAAATTATGGTGTACCACTATTAATTAGTCATCAAACTTATTCACAGTTACACAATCCGACAGACTATGCCATTCGCCGAATTGACCAGGTTAAAGTCAAAGGAAAATCAGAATTAGTCACTGTTTATGAAGTATTTGAAGCGGATTTTCCGGACAATAAAGCCGGTAAAATCGCCACGATGGAAATATTTGCCAGTGCGTTGTCACTTTATGAACAACAAAATTACTCAAAAGCAGCCTTACTATTTGAGGACTGTTTGGGCCAAAATCCATTAGATACGGTCGCTGAAAGTTATTTGACCCGTTGTCGTCAACAGGGATAATCGGGAATTGGTAATTGGTAATTGGTAATAAATTTCTGAGTATAGCGTTTTTCGATTGAATGAAATATAACCTTGCCTGCGTCTCTTTTTAAGGAGGAGAATGAGGTTTTTTTTCATAACCCCTAATGGAGATGCGTAACTTATCAGTTATCAGTTATCAGTTATCAGTTATCAGTTATCAGTTATCAGTTATCAGTTATCAGTTATCAGTTATCAGTTATCAGTTATCAGTTATCAGTTATCAGTTATCAGTTATCAGTTATATTAGTCTCATAACCGCTTAAATTCTACATAAATTTCATTTTTATAGGAACGAGCTGCATATCTGAGACAGGCGTGAATATCGTCTTTGGTAAGATGGGAGTAATCGTTAAGAATTTCCTCTTCAGATACGTCTGAAGCTAACAAATCTAAAATAAATTCGACTGACAAACGTGTCCCTCGTATAATCGGTTTTCCTCCGAGTATCTTGGGATTGGCTGTAATGCGGTTAATCATAAGCATATTTTCTCTCTCTATTTAGAGTAAATTAACTCACGTTCTCTCCCTCCCCCTAACCCCCTCCCGCTGGGAGGGGGGACCGCGCGGCGGCATTTTGCTATTCTTTGGCAAAAACGATAAATGACTATATTATATATTATTTTTTGGTATTAGCTAATAATAGGAAAATTCCACTGAGCGGTCCCCCCTCCCAGCGGGAGGGGGTTAGGGGGAGGGAGAAATCGTGAACATCAAAAGCAGATGAAAAAATAAGGTCCAAAAAGCTCAAACTGCACAGCCTAGGGGTTAGGGAGGTTAACTGTAAGTTATTTCGTGACTATTCCTAACCAAGATTCCCAACGAGGATGTCTCATCGTTATACATAAGTCAAAAATCGTTAAGAGTAGGGTGAATCCTCGAAAATGGTGGGTTTCGCTCCCGCTCTACCCACCCTACGAAATATACTTTTATTTCAAATACTTAAATATTTGTGTATAACGATGAGACGAGGATGTTGGGAATCAGAGAAATTATCTAAAACACAATCAAGTGTCAGGTTCGGATTTCATCGAAACGGGCCAATGAAATAGCATTCCAAACAGTTTCATCAATCCCCATAGCACCAAAATGGGAAATAAAATGGTTTCAAACAGAAACAAGGTACTCAATTTAATTATTTGAGTCACAATTTGTTCTGATTCTTTTTGTAATTCATCTAGGGTTTCCTTGGGAGAAGTTGCGACATCTTGGACGGAAAATTCTGAAATTTTTTCTTGTGCTTTTTCGATGGATTGTATTGATTCATCGCGCTTTTCAACTAAGAAATTGGTGGAAATATAGGAACCTAAAAGGCCGGTGATTGGTATTGCAAAGCGCACTAATAAAACAAACAACAGTAGTCGATAAGCATTAATACGCAAATGATGTTTTGAGCTTTTTGTGGTCATCAAAAGACTGGTGAACAGCAAAAGCAATGCGGGTAAAATGACCCACGTTAGATCAACAGCCACTCCAATTTCCATCAATAGTTTTTGTATGCCAATTGATACAACAGCCGTTAACATAATCCAAGAAAATCGTTCTACTACATCATTGACCGGATCAAGCACTTCACCTAATGACAGTTCGCCAATAAAGGGCGTAATGGTAAAACTTTGTACGACGGAAATGGTGCCATTGAGCGCACGCGAGATTAAAAAAGCCGTTCCTCCTTTCTCCATCGTGTCATCGAGATAAGCGGTACTTTCAGTTTCAACCCAGGTAGTTAACGGATTATGGGCAATCTCTTCCCAACTCACTGTGATTAACAATACCATGCACAAAAGCAGTAGCAGGGTCATTTCTACTTTGATTCTTTTTTTGGGTTGAGTGATCAATTGTGCAATAAATGATTTAGAACGGGTCAAATTTTGACTAACATTCAACATTTTTTTTTCATGCTCCGGTTAAATAGCGAATGGCTAATAGCGAATAAAATGATAATAATGATGACAATGGTTCTTGGATTGAGGAAATTTGGGTAAATTATATCAATAATGGTTTGAAATATGGTGGGCAACTTGCTCACTTGCAATTGGCACTGATAAGACAAGTGATGGCATGGTACGATGTGGACAAGTCAATGTAGAAAGCGTTGTTAATCATTGGTATTAACAAATAGTATTTCTTAAAGAAATACTATTTGTTGATCGTGCGTCAATTATTTTCTGTTATAGACATTCAGAAAAATAGTTAGCGAAACCTGCCAGGTTTTAAAAACCTGGCGGTTTAGAGCGGGAAATGATTTTTCTGAAAAAAAATTTCCAAAATCAATTAATTAAGGATAAAATAACAAGAGATTTGGCAAACAGTTTTCCCTTTTCCCTTGTACCTTTCTCCTTTTTTCTTTAATCACTTATGCCATCAGCATCGGGGTTAGCAATCCAACCGCTGAGATTTTCCTCTGGCACTTCGACTTTAACCCACCAGTCAGTTTTGCGCTTAGTCATTGGAGTACCCCAAAGGGCTTCTTCAGTAGCGACATTAGAATCCCAACCATTATTAAGGTAATAGAGACCACCGTTATACCACATCAAATGTATACCTAAACCCACTGATTCTAAATCAAACAGTCTATCGCCGGTTTGCAATGTGAGCGTTTGGTTATCGTCAGCAAGTTCTTGGGCTTTTGTCACTTCAATTTCGCCAAATTGGATCGTCTGTATTTCGCCATACCGGGCTTGTATCTGTTGATTAGCTTTTAATATCCCGACAGCATCAGATTTAAACGAGGGGTCAACATAAAGTGTTATGGGTTTTTTCAAGGTCCATTGTCCATAACGACAATTTTCAACCGGACAAGCGACTTGAATATACGGCAATTTGGGCAGTATTTTCACATAGTCACTATGAGCATAACCGGTGCGCCCATCTTCAAGTTCAAGCTTGTACCATTGGCCCAAAATATCGGCAATATTGACTTTTGAACCAGTTTTCACTTTAGCAATGGGCTTGGTATGTTGTCCCACTCCTTGACGAATATTTAAGGTTGTGTTATCACTAACAACAATCCCTATCATTTTAGGCTCTTCTTTCACCTCAGTAATTTCGGCTTCTGTAAACCAGGTTTCTTGAGGTTTGGGCCCTAAATTTTGCATTTCTTCGGTCCAGTTCCAAACGTTAAGCCCTTCTGCCCAGCGGACCATCACTGGTGTGACCGGGTGCTTAAAGATAATATGCAATACGGGTTGTTCACTGATTTTGTCGCCATCAACCGTAAAAGCGAATAAACTAGCCGATTCAGTGAGTACCACTAATAAATCCTTTGCCGGTGAACTAAACGCATCAATCGCATCTGGCAATAATTCTTTGATTTTCTTCCAATCTGGATAAAGTACATTAGGGCCAACTAAACTGTTTGGTGCAGCTATTGCCATATCAAAATGCGTATATCCACTATCAATGATTGGAAAATGGCCCTTAATAATCCATTGTCCTTGGTGACGTACAATCCCTCCGCTGACATCGCCCCAATCTTCGATGTCACTGTGTCTTTCTTGGTAATTTTTGGCTGATGCTTGGAAAGTCGCATGGTCCTCTTCTGCTAAAAAATTAGCGACATCAACCAACTCAAGTTCCGCTAATGACAACATTTGTAAGGCACTATCCGCAGAACCACCCATAAAGCCACAGGTTTCACTGCGTACATATCCCACGGAAAAATAATCCGCTCCTATAAACAAAATATCTCGGGCTGTCTGGCCCTTACAATATTCTCCCAGTGTCGGTTGAATTCCTTGTTCTTTGACCAGGAGTGAGGAATCAAAGGCATCAATCCCTTCCTGTTCAGCTAGGAAAGGATTGGGAAGTGCATCAGGATCAGGGGCTGGATTTATCCAAACCAAATCTTCTTTAAAATCATTGTATTTACTGTGTTTGACATCGACCCGCCAAAACCCATCATCACGTGGTACTAACAGATTGGTTTTTTCAGCCGCCAATTTCACTTGTCCATCTTCAGCCCGAATCCAAAAAGTACGATAATATGAGGGATTGTGGGGCCCATCAAAACTTTTTTGATTGGGAAGGTTAGCATTGACATCATAATTGGCACCATAGCGTAGGCCCAATAATAGGCCCGTTTCAGCCGCACTCACTGAACCGATGATGGCGAGCATAATAGAAATGAATAATACTTTTATTCTCGTGTGCATTAAAATCTCCTTATTAAAACTGGCGTGATATTAGGGTGATGAAAATGGTGAATGGTAAATGATTAATTAAAATATAAAAATTAATTAATTGTTTTTATTGTTATTTAACAATATCGACTCAAAATGGGCGCAATTTTTGAGTCCAAAAAAACCTCATTTTCATCATCCCATAGCGAGGTACAACACCCGGTCAGTGGTTTGTTTTTTCACCATGAGAATTTTAATTGTTGTATCGTTTTTCAGCAAGCATATTATTATTAAGGGATATCCAAAAAATAAATTATCCCGGCAAAAAATTTTGAAGGCATGAGAAATCCTATTTCTTAAAAAAATTAGGATTTCGTTTAGGATGATTATTTTTCGGGAATTCCCTAAACCAAAATTTTGTATTTTGAGACAATTCTAAGGAATAAGGATTTAATGGTTCGACATGGTTCGACAAGCTCACCAACCGAGCTCACCAACAAATTTCCAAAACTTTTGAGCCAAACCTGCCAGGTTTTAAAAACCTGGCAGGTTTAATGATCGAGGCAAAAGTTTCTTTGAAACTTTTGCCTCGATCGGGTTTTATTTAATCCTCATTCCTAATTATCAACTGAACAATCGTCAGCATGACGTAAATGCACACGCAGTTGGCGAAATGTCTGTACATCTAAAGCATCCGGAAAAATCACCAGCGCGTTTTTTATACTTTTTAATTTCAATACAATCATCTGTGGATGACTATAACTACCTGATGCAATTTGTGTTTCTTGTCCAGATTGGAGATGAACTCTGATACAATGTTGCCTTTCATCATAGCGCAAAACACAGCCATGTAGCGGATGATTGAACAAAAATAAGTGCCGTCGCACAATGTAAAATGCACTTATCAATACCAATAATCCCAAACATAATTTGGCAATCATGCTTAATTCAACTGTCAAAGGTAATGCTAATGGTAATAATGATAAAATGGCACCAGCATGTATGATTGTTAAAATCAATGCAAAGCGTTTAGAAAAACGCGGTTTAAGGCATAAGGGCATCGCAAAATTTGACATGTCAAAAATCTGGGAATGGGGAATTGATAACTGATAATTGATAATTGATAATTGATAACTGATAACTGATAACTGATAACTGATAACTGATAACTGATAACTGATAACTGATAACTGATAATTGATAATGTATAAAAAAAATAATCCTTTAACAACTAAACAAATACAAGAATCTTTAGATAATTTTTTAGGGTTAATTTTATCTGAGCAACGTACAACAACAGCCTCTGCCACAACATTAGCACGTTGCACTCGTCAACAGCAAGAATGGGTACTTGAATGGGTGAGGACGTTGATTCGTGAAAATGTCGAAGTAGCTTACCAATTTACGATTTATGCTCCAAAAGCTTTAGCTCTTTTGGCAGAGAATGCACTTTCCAATTGGGCAACAGAAACTTTAGACATTTATGATAAAACCGGCTTTAAAACAGCAATTGCACATTTGCAAGCAGTAGAAAGTTATGCAAAAACCTATCAGCGAACCCATGCTGGCTTACCTTTAGCTGAAATCCATCATGTCTTACAAATTTTTATCATCGGCTTAAATGGACGATCTTTAAAATTAGCCAATAGCGAAGTCACTTTTACTGATACTGAAACCTTATTTTTACCAACAACACTCAATCGTTTTATCCAACGCCAAGATAATTTTTTGTTATATAAAGCCATCTGTGTACATTTATGGGCACAAACTTGGTTTGGCACCTGGCAACAACCTTTGTTTACCAAAATCACTTCATTTAGTCATCGAGATAAAGCCCTTCGTTTATTTCATCTCTTAGAACGTTTAAGATTAGATGCTTGTATTGCAAGAGAATTGCCTGGCATGTCTCGTGATATTGGTCATTTATTAACATTGCTTAATGAAAAACAAATTCCGGTTGGTTGGGAAGACATTGCCCACAACCTCAGTCAGCCAACAGCAACGGTTAATGATAGTTATCAATTATTAGCAACCGTTTATAGTTGGAAGGTACCTACCCCAGTCTGTTATCAAGGTATATTATTAGCTGAGCAAGTCGAACAAACAATGGTACGACGACGAATACAAGATAAAAAAGCTTTTCAAACCGAATTAGCGCAACTGATTGAAGATAAAAAAAATTTCAATCCTTTAGCCGAAAATTCCTCTAATCCAAACTCTGCATCCTCAACCTCCCTAAATTCTGATACTTTCCCTGAATCCTCCAATCCCTCCTCATCCTCCCAAAAAAGTGGGGAGGAAGGATATGGGGGGATTGAAGGAGATCAGTTAGAGGAAATTTCTATTTCGTCACCGCAAACCATACCAATCCTCACCATGGATGGACAACCCATTTTACCGTCGAAAAATCTTAAAAAAATTATTGCCTCTATTTTGCAAGATAATGGTACTATTCCCAAAGAGTATTTATCATTTCCAAGTCATGGTGAAAATGTTGAGACTGAAAATATTCATCAAAATATAGAACCATCCAACAATGATGCCCAACCGGCTAAAAAAAATAAAAAAATAGAATTTTTATATCCAGAATGGGATTATCGGCGGCAACAATATTACAATAATTGGTGTGTGTTGCGTGAAGTGCCAGTGCCACTACAATCAGAACAATTTGTTACTGATACATTGCAACGTTATCGGGGGTTACTAAAAAGTTTGCGTCGTACTTTTGAACTTCTGCGCGGTGACAATCAACGCTTAAAAAAACAACCGTTTGGTGAAGAGATTGATATTGATGCTTTAGTGGAAACTTATGCTGACGCAAAAAATGGCTTAGAAATGAGCCAACTTATGTTTACTAAAATACATAAAACGGCACGAAATATTGCGGTGATGTTTATGGTAGATATGAGTGGCTCAACGCAAGGATGGATTAATCAAGCCGAGCGTGAAAGTTTGGTATTATTATGTGAAGTTTTGGAAACATTAGGTGATCGTTATGCCATTTACGGTTTTTCTGGCATGACACGTAAACGTTGCGATATTTACCCCATCAAACGTTTTGATGAATCGTATAATACACTTGTGCGCCAACGTATCAGCGGCATTGTCCCTCAAGAATATACCAGGATGGGCGTAACCATTCGGCACTTAACCCAATTACTCAAAAAAATTGATGCCCAAATTAAACTCTTAATTACCTTATCAGACGGCAAACCAGATGATGATGGCGATAATTATCGTGGCATCTATGGCATAGAAGATACCCGCCAAGCATTGCTTGAAGCTAAACGTGAAGGCATTCATCCATTTTGCATTACCATTGATACAGATGCTAAAACCTATTTACCGCGAATGTATGGTGCCGTTAATTATACAGTGATTGATAAAGTACAACAATTACCGTTAAGAATATCAGATATTTATCGAAAACTAACGACGTAAATAAGGGGACAGGGTAAGGTGGTGAAAATTGTTAATTGTTAATTGTTAATTGTTAATTTAATGAAAAATACATCTCTAACTGGTTGTTTTTGATGAACAGGATAAAAAAGGGATCAATTTTTGATCCAACAAAAAACCTGATTTTCACCACTCCAGAGGTTTTTCTATTTGTTAGCAATAAGGAACAAAGCAGTAAATAAAATACGCGAGATTGCTACAAATAGTATTTCTTAAAGAAATACTATTTGTGTAAGAGTGCGTAAGTTATTTTCTGCGGCATCCCTAACAAGATAGATAACATAAATACCGTTTAAGATATTATTTTTAATATTACTTAAATAACTGTCGGTTCGTTCATTTTTTTTGGGGTGGAGATATTTTTAAAGAATTTTTTCACCCAATACTTGATGGTTGACAATGTACTAGGTTTCCCAACAGAGATGACTAGGGGAGAGATAAATCTGAACCTTTCGATCACTTTTAATCATACTCAATTACCAATTACCAATTACCAATTACCCATTACCCATTACCCATTACCCATTAACATTTAACTGAGGATTCTATTGTGGAGTCACCCATTCTTCTTGCTGTTGCCGTTTTTGTGAGTATTTTTCTGGTTTATTTCTTGATTCGATTACTTGCTGATTTGATTATCGTAGCTATTGCCCTTGGTAGTGCTGTCTTGAGTTACCACATTAATCAATTTTATCCAGAATTTTTATTGGTTCTCCAAGAATCAGGTTTATTAGAACTACTCAAAATAACTCTACCAGAACAACCTGATAACATGGCTATTCTTATCATAGCCGGTTTGATTACTAGTGTTGCAATAATCATTACTATACCCATTTTGCCGTTTTCAGCCACTTATCGATTCTTATTGGGAGTTGAACCTTCTGTGTATGCACAAAAGAAATTTCAAAATTGGATTGGTAAAGCAGTTAAAGAACAGCTTCCTTCTGTTTTAGAAAAGAGAGTTTCAAACTGGATTCGTCAAGAAATCCAAAAAAATCAGCGTAAAAGCGATCCAAAATCCGACAAAAGTGTTCTGAAACGACGCAAATCAAAATTGCAGATGAAGCTTCTTACCCGGAAACTTTTTAAACAGATAAAATTTTGGAAGTCTCGAATTCCCAAAACCTTATCGGTTAAAAACATTGTGAAAAAGTACAATGTAAAAAAGGACAATGTAAAAAAAGACAATCAACCTTCCCCTCAACCAACTGAACAGAAGCCGGTAGCAATAAATCCGTCTTGATGGAAATAAGTATATGATTTTAATTTAGGTAGGAATGAGGATTCAATATTTCAACCGACTCAACAACCTAAAAAACTGAAATTAAGGTATAGCTTAAAGTCGGGTTAGCGAAGCTAATCCGACCTACAATCATACCAGCAAGGATATCTAGAAATACCGAACACCTATAGCACTTCTCACTTGAATGAACCCTAGATACAAAGAATACCAATGGTGGGCAACAAAAAGACGTTACCGGCCCCCTACCGTTCACCAATCATCAAAAGAGTATCCACACAAGTGAAGTTTGCTATATGAGGTAATAGTATAAGCTTGACTGATTTTTGAAACCAGTCAGTTTTTTCTGAGAAATTGAGAAATCACGATTTTTTTAGCACTACCGTTTTGTTTAAAATAAAATTCTATAAAAATGATGAAAACAGTTACTATTATCGACTATGGCATGAGCAATTTACGTTCTGTCAGCAAAGCCTTGGAACACGTTGCCACTAACAATTGGCATGTTAATGTGAGTGATAAAGCTGATGTGATACTTCATGCTGACAAAGTTGTTTTTCCGGGGCAAGGTGCGATTGGCAACTGTATGACTTTGCTTAATCAAATAGGTGTTACCGAAGTTGTTAAACAAGCACTTGAGACTAAACCATTTTTAGGAATTTGTTTAGGTTTGCAAACCTTATTAACGATGAGTGAAGAAAGTGGTGGCACCCAAGGTTTTGATTGGGCAGCAGGAACAGTACGTCGTTTTCCGGAACCATTTCATGATCCACACAGTGGTGAGCATCTCAAAATTCCCCACATGGGATGGAATCAAGTCCAATATACCCAATCACATCCCTTATGGGCGGGCATTCCAGAATTAAGTCGCTTTTATTTTGTGCATAGTTACTATGTTGATCCAACCGAGAAAAATGTTGTAGCAGGTTCCACCTCTTATGGGGCAATTAATTTTACTTCTGCTATGGCGCGGGACAACGTATTTGCCGTACAATTTCATCCCGAAAAAAGCCAACATGCTGGTTTAACCTTATTAAAAAATTTTTTAGATTGGTAATGGGTAAAAGGGAATTGGGGATGGAAAATTGGGAATGGGTAAGGAACAAGGCAATCAATAAGGCGATTTCCAGAAATAAATATACCGGGGGAGTCGTTGTCTGAGCGGTTGATGAGCTTGTCGAATTATGTCGAAGGCAGTGGTATAATTTTTCTTAGAAATCACCTAAAATGTAGAAAGATACAAATAGTATTTCTTAAAGAAATGCTATTTGTTGATCGTGCGAGGTCCATCTTCAAATTTTTAGACAACAGTTCACATCATTTCCTATTCCCCATTCCCATTGCCTATTATCCATTCCCAATTCCCAATTACCCATGACCTAATTTGTAAGAAATAAAAAAAATGTCTCAAAAACCCATTTATGACCTGATTATTGTTGGTGGTGGACTTGTTGGTGCCACTCTCGCTTGTGCCTTACGGACAACTGGATTGCGAATAGCCATTATTGAAGCGGCCCCCTGGACTGATGATCATCGTCCACCCAGTTATGATGATCGCATTATCGCCTTAAACTATGCTTCACACCGAATTTTTAGCGGCATAAAGCTATGGGACAACATTGCACCACAAGCTACCCCCATTAAACATATTCATGTTTCTGACCAAGGACACTTTGGCTTTACCCATTTAAATCATCAAGATTTAGGAACACCAGCACTAGGCTATGTAGTGAGTGCCCGTCATTTGGGTAAAACACTTCAAAAAACGCTGGCTTCCACATCTATTGACCTGTTTGCTCCGGCGCAACTGTTACAACTAGCCACCTTAGAAAAAAGTATTGAAATACAAATCTTGAGGAATAATCAGCCACAAACGCTACAAACTCGCCTATTAGTCGCAGCCGATGGGGGACATTCCAAAGTCGCTCAACAATTAGGTATTACTACTGACGAAATTGATTATCGACAAACTGCCGTGATTGCTAACATTACGCCAGAATACCCCCATAAAAATACAGCTTATGAACGGTTTACCCCATCAGGACCTTTAGCACTGTTGCCACTACGTGATAATGATTGTTCTTTAGTATGGTCGTGTGCGCGTGAACAGACCGATAAGGTGATGAAATTTAATGAACAAACCTTTTTAAGCGCACTACAACAACAATTTGGATGGCGTTTGGGACGCTTTAAACAGGTTGGACAACGCCATACTTATCCATTACGCCTACGTCGCATCAAGCAACAAACACGCTCTCGCGTCGTCATTATTGGCAATGCGGCTCATACCTTGCATCCGGTTGCTGGACAAGGATTAAATCTAGGTTTACGGGATGTGGCCAGTTTAGCCCAAGCTGTAACAGAGGGAATGAAAACTAATGATGATGTAGGTAATGAAGCGATTTTAACAAACTATATCGCTTGGCAAGGGCCCGACCAACAACGTATTACAACTTTAACGAATACATTAGTCCACGTATTTTCTAATACCTTTCCACCACTGGTTATGGCACGAAATCTTGGTTTATTAATGACCAATACTTTGCCCCCACTCAAAAAACAATTTGTGCGCCAAATGACAGGATTAAATGGGCATCCTTCCCGTTTAGTCCGTGGTTTACCGTTATAAGGGTACTGTTATAAAAAAAATCCCACCACCTCCCCTTTTTAACTCAGGGATTTTTTTTCCAAGTGCCTAAAATAGTTCGGACCGTTTTTAGCCAAGTCTTTGTTTTTCATGAAAGGATAGGTTTATAATTACACAATAAAATCAAATGCTTATTGATAACTATCCAAACTCTTGTATCGTGTTCAAAAAAACTCAAACTGCACAGCCAGGTAGTTGTGAATAAGTTGTCGAAGTTATTTTGTACACATTCCTAAATACCAAAGCAGATCAGATATTTTCCTTTTGTTCCCTATTTTTAAAGGCTGTGACCTCAGTTTGATGTATAGCGTTTTCCGATTTGTAGCTAAAATGGTGGGCAATAGTTCGACAAGCTCACCAACCGGCGGGCGGTACGATTTTTGGTATTTATCAACATTCTTGCCGCCCGCTTACCCACCCTACATCAAATGGAGGTCACACCCTTTTTAAAAAGGGGTTAGAGGGATTTAAATATCAAAAAAAATTTATGCACAGGTACTTAAAAAGCATAAAATTCTTCCCTTACCCTTAAAAAGTGTGTTTTATTTTGGATAACTGTGAAAAGAAAATACACAATAAGGAGTAAAGTGTTATCATATTTTTAGAAAAGCAATGCTAAAACCATTCATTTTTAGTGAATATTTAAGTAATAAACTTGTCCAAAAATTTAAGATTTAGAATCCAAATCCTGCCATTCTCCTTAAAAAAGGGGAACTCCTCCAAACGATTAAGAAGAGGTAGGGATGATTTTTCCAAAATTTTTATTTTTAGACAATTCTTAATGATAAATTGCTTAGATAATAAACCGTGAATGTGTTAAACATTAAGGAATGTACCTGAAATAATTTCGTCAACTTCCCCTGTGTTCCCCATCCTTTTAAAGAAAGAGGGACAGGGGAAGTTCTCAAAGTTATTTCGTACACGTTCCTAAACAGGATTATTAAGGAGAATTAGACCAAATGAACTCTCTGTACAAATCTCGAAAATTAGCCTTGGGACTATTTGGGTTATGGGGTATCAGCATCCTGGGTATTACGCCAGTTTTTGCTGATGAATGTGCAATTTCAGACGCAGCTTCATTAGAAAGTTGTAAAGACAAAGAAGTTAAGGCATCTGGACCGCGTGCGGATATGTTTAGTGTGCCAGAGCATTTTATGTTGTTTGATCCTAATTTTACGGGGGGGGAGGGCCTTCAAGACTATATGAACATTGGCGACACACCAATTGTTTTACATACGACGGAAGAAGTTCAATGCCCTGAAAAGATTGAAGTAATAGGTACCTTAAGTCAGCAGGAACAGGAAGGAAACAAAGCGTGGGTCATTAAGGTAACAAAATTTACATGTTTGTAAAGTGTATGACGAAAAGTTGATGAACACGTCTTTTTTTTACTAAAATGTACGTGTTCACCATGGTAAGGTATTTTGGGTATCTGTGAATTTTGTACTCAATTCAAGGATATGAAAGAAATTTCAATCAAACAATCGCATTTTATTTAAAGGCATTTTTTATATGCAATTACCAACCATCATGGCGGATTCACAGATTTTCGTCAATCATAACCTTATGTCAATAAAATACCGAGTCATTATCTCAACATTATTCTTCAGTATGGCAGTGTCGCTAGTATGGGCTTCAAACGATAAAATAGACACGTTGCAAATCTCAGGGGCCAATAATAATGTGTCTTATGTCCAGACCAAATCCTGCGCCAATTGTCATCCCCAACAATTTAAAGAATGGCTTGGTTCTCACCATGAACAAGCCATGCAACCCGCTTTTGAAAAAACGGTACTCGGTAATTTTGAGAATGCCGATTTTGAGGCTTTTGGTATTACCTCCCGCTTTTTTAAGAAAGCCGGTAAATTCTTTGTGAATACTGAAGGTGCTGATGGAAAATTGGCTGATTTTGAAGTCAAATACACCTTCGGTATTACCCCCATACAGCAATATTTACTCGCATTTCCAAATGGGCAATTACAAGCATTTACCATTGCTTGGGACACCATTAATCAACGTTGGTTCAACCTTCAACCCGATGAAAAGATTAAACCCAACGATCCTTTGCATTGGACACGACGACATTATACCTGGAATTCCTCTTGTGCTGAATGCCATTCTACGGATTTGAAACTCAATTACGATCTCAAAACCAATAGTTACCAAACGGCTTGGGCTGAAATCAATGTCAGTTGTGAAGCGTGTCATGGGCCAGGCGGAGAACACGTCAAATGGGCTAACTTGCTAACTGCTGAAAAAAACGAAAGCCAAGCGCATAGCCAAGACCAAAATAAGGGGCTCATTGTTAACTATAATACCCTGGATGCAAAAGGAAAAATTGACACTTGTGCGTCTTGTCATTCACGTCGATATCCCATCAGTCAGCCGGATAATCCAGGACAACCCTTTTTAGATCACTTTATGCCAAGTTTGCTTCAAGAAGGTTTATATCACACAGACGGTCAAATCCTTGATGAAGTCTATGTCTATGGTTCATTTATGCAAACCAAAATGTATCAGCAAGGCGTGAATTGCATGGATTGTCACAACCCACATACCTTAAAATTGCAACGTGCTGGCAATCAATTGTGTACCTTTTGTCATCAATCAACCCCTCCAAAAAACTTATTCAACACACTGCCTGAAAAACAATATGATGCACCAAGCCACCATTTTCATAAAATGGATTCACCAGGGGCCAACTGTGTAAATTGCCATGCACCAGCCAAAAATTATATGGTCATTGACCCACGTCACGATCATAGTTTTCCCATTCCACGCCCAGATTTATCGGTGAAATTGGGTACACCTAACGCCTGTACGCAATGTCACCAAGAACAATCAGCACAATGGGCAGTTGAGATAATGACCAAATGGTATGGTCCTCAATGGCAACAAAAGCCACACTTTGCTGAAACGATTGCTGCTGGACGTGCCGGACAACTGACTGCTCAAAAAGAACTCCTTCAATTAGCTCAAGATAGTAATCAACCGGCGATTATTCGGGCAACCGCTTTAGATTTATTACGGATATATCCAAATAATAGCGAAGCTATGATTGTTGCCTTAGCTGATAAAGAACCGCTGATTCGCACGATTGCTGTGCAAGGACTTAACAATTTACCCGTCGATCAAAAGCTAGAAAAACTAATACCCTTGCTCAAGGACCCGATTCGTGCTGTGCGGATAGAAGCTGGAAAGCTACTCGCCTCAGTTCCGTTAGACAAATTTGAGCCATCACAACGACTTGAGCTTGAAGCGGTTTTAAAGGAATACCAACAAGCTCAAATGGCACTAGCCGATCAGCCAGAAGGCTATTTGAATATGGGCCAACTATACACCATGATGGGACAACCAAAGTTAGCAGAGCAAGCTTACAAAATTGCGATTCAACGAGATCAGTTATTTTTTCCCGCCCATAATAATTTGGCTAATCTGTATTATCAACAGGGTAACAAAAAAGAAGCCGAGAAAATTTTTCGGCAAGCACTTAACTCTACCACTGATCAAGGTGTATTGTATTATTCATTAGGACTGTTATTGTCTGAACAAAAACGCCTGAAAGAGGCGGTTGAAAACTTTGCTAAAGCAGCAGAGCTAATGCCAAACCATCCGCGTGTACATTACAATTATGGTTTACTACTTCAACGTTTGGGGCAATTTCCCAAAGCTGAGAAGGCATTACTCAAAGCATTGCAGATCAATGCCACTGATCCCAATATACTTCACGCATTAGCGGTTTTTTATCTACAAATACGTCAATGGGAACGCGCTTCTACTTATGCAGAACGCTTTGCCCAACTTTATCCCAACGCCAAAGAAGCACAACAACTCTTAGATTATATTAAGAAAAAAAGTAGTAAATAGCGATTGTTCCAAAGCTAAAGCTTTGGACTCCAAAAATCGCTTGGAGTTCCAAAGCTTTAGCTTTGGTTCGTTGACAGTTTAATTTTTGGGAATTCATTCCCAAAATAAAAAGCTAATGTTACGCACTATGCTTCCCAAGCAGGTCATTTCGAGCTTCGCTGTGAAATCTGTTTTTTTTAGATTGCTCTCTGCTTCGCTTCGTTACTCCGTTTCTCGCTAAGGAATTAGGATTCAATAAAAACCGAACTTAAACCTGCCAGGTTTTAAAAACCTGGCAGGTTTGGACATTCAAGTTTCGGGTATTATTAAATCCTGACTCCTAAGTTCAAAATGACAAGCGTTTTCAATTTTCAAGAAACAGCGTGCGTAACATGAGTAAAAAGTTTAAAATTGACACCTTTTAAAAAATGATAAAAAAATTACTTTCAGTCACTATTACCAGCTTAACCGTTATTTGCTGTTTCGCTTTAAATAACGCCACAGCTCAAAAGAGCGAAACTTCTACAGATAATAGGCCAAATATTGTTCTGTTAGTTGCTGATGACATGGGTTATTCTGATCTCGGTGTTTATGGTAGTGAAATTTCTACGCCTCATTTAGATGCTCTGGCACAGCAGAGTCTGTTGTTTACTAACTTCCATACCGCACCCACTTGCTCGCCCACTCGTGCTATGTTACTGAGCGGTGTGGACAATCACCGGGCAGGTTTGGGTACGATGTTTGGTTTGCTATCACGAGCACCCAATCAACAAGGCAAACCCGGCTATGAAGGCTATCTCAACGATAAAGTGGTAACCGTTGCTACCCTACTAAAAAATGCCGGGTATCATACTTATATCACTGGTAAATGGCATCTCGGTGACAAAGAAGGATACTTGCCTAACAATAGAGGATTTGAACACAGTTTTGTTTTGGTGCCAGGAGGGGCAAGTCATTACAGCGACAGAACGCAATATGGTTTCAAATACCAACTAGCCGACTACAATAGCAATGGTAAACGGCTCGAAAAACTGCCAAAAGATTTTTACTCAACCCACTCTTACACCAATAAGATGATTGAGTTCATCGAAAGTCATCGTGAAGATGGTAAGCCTTTCTTTGCCTATCTCGCTTACACAGCACCACATGCGCCTCTCCATGCCCCGGATGAATATATCCAGAAATATCTCGGCAAATATGATAGCGGTTGGGACAAGCTTCGCTCAGAACGCTTTAAACGGATGCAAGAACTCGGTATCATACCAGAATATCTGGAATTGCCCGCCAGACGTTCAACCGTGACACCGTGGCATGAATTAAGTTCAGAAGAGCAGCGCGTACAAGCCAAAAATATGGCGATTTATGCAGCCATGATTGACTACTTGGACATGAGTATTGGTCAATTTTTGGAATACTTGAAGACGAGCGGTGAGTTTGATAATACCATTATTATCTTTCTCTCTGATAATGGTGCGGATGATCTCGAATTGACAGCAGTACCAAAATTCCGAAACTGGCTTATTCAAAAGGCAAAAGTTGATAATAGTTATGAGAACCTGGGCAAATATAATTCTTATGTTAGCTTAACGCCAGCCTGGGCCCATGTCTCAAACCTACCTTTATCAGGCGGAAAAGGTATGGTAGCGGAAGGCGGTACTCGGGTACCATTTTTTGTTTATTATCCCAAAAGCATCAATCCAGCAAAAACGGAGGCTTTTGCCTCAGTACTTGATATTATGCCAACGTTGCTGGATTATGCCGGAATCAAACACCCGGGTACCCACTATGAAGATCGTCGTATCTATTCATTAGACGGAAAATCTATGCGCCCACTATGGGATGGTAGGAAGGCGCATATCTACGGCAACAATGAGCCCATTGGATTTGAACTCTTTGGTAGTGTGAATAAGGCATTATATCTGGGAGATTGGAAAATCCTCAAACTAGGAGAAGATAAACCATGGAATGTTGGGAAAAACGAACCGTGGAAACTGTATAATCTTCGTCTTGATCCCACAGAAAGGTATGATTTGTCCACACAGTATCCAAAGCAGTTGAAAAAAATGCTTTCCTTGTATGAACAATACGAACAAGAAGTAGGATTTGTTCCCATTAAGCCATAACTGATACTTTGCACGGTTGAGTTTTTGGAATCACAATTTATGCCCGTGCGAAGTATATTTAGGCTTGACTATTGGTTTTGAAAAAATGACAAACAAACTTATAGCCACAATTACCAGCTTAATTGCCTTATGCTATTTCGCTTTCAATAGTTCAACCTCCTAAACTCGCCCGTTCAAATTTGGCTCAACAAACCGAATTGACCAGCAAAATACCCATTAAACAAAAACCTAACCAAATTTTCTGAGGTAGCAAAAAACCAGCACTATCTTTCAGAACCTTTATGGCATTATTCAAGTCTTCAATAAACGATTTTATAAAATAGGCTGATTCAGTTATGATCATTGGGTTTAATATTAAGTTTGGTTAAATTTTATATTCTCTCAGAACTAGGCATATTTATTTATATGTAGGTACACAGAAATCTTTTAACATTTTGGAGAAGTTAAAAATGCTATTTCTTAAAGAAATAGTATTTTTAGAAAAGTTAAGATACTTTATGTTTACCTACATATACTGAAAACTCCGGAGAACTCTGTAAGTCTTTGATTTTTAGTTGAGACTATCCATGTAAGTCTTTGAAAATACTATACGCAAAAAAGTTCTCCGGAGTTTTCAGTATATATATAAACTTTATCTGGAGTTATATAACTAAATTTGTCATGAATTAATTATCATTCACCGGCAAGTCTGTCAAGCAAAAAAAACTTGATAGTCGAGTGGCAAAATCTACTCCTGATAGCAAACACTTTATGGTGCGTCCTTTGCCCCTTGTTATCAGAAATGGAGTTCAGATTTCTCCGTGGTGATCATTTTGAACGTAGCAAAAAATCTAAAAAAATAGATTTCTTGCTACGTTCAAGGAGAAGCCTAGTTTACTTACGCATTACCAATACCTAATGCCTGCAAACATACCGCCATCAAAGTCTGCGGCATCATACCTAATGCTAAAATAATCAACGCATTAGCACTCAATGCCACACGCATATCCATGCTGGCTTCGATAGGGGTCAAATCCTTGGGTTTTTCAAAGTACATCATCCAAACCACACGCAGATAATAAAAGACCCCAATAATAGCGAAAAGCACTGCTAGCACCGCTAACCATACAAATCCCGCCTGAACGACTTGGGCCAACACGGACCATTTCGCCCAAAAGCCTATCATCGGTGGTAAGCCTGCCATTGATAACATCAAAATCAGCATCAAAAAGGCATACCAGGAATTTCTCTGATTTAACCCTTTAAAATCCTCCAATTGATCGGACTCAACGCCACCCCGACTAAGCAAAATGATCATCGCAAAGGCCCCTAATGTCATGAGCGTGTACACAATCACGTAGAACATAGAAGCTGCATAACCGGCATCATTGGCAGAAATCACACCAAGCAGTAAATATCCCACATGGGCAATGGTGGAATAAGCCAACATCCGTTTGATATTGCGTTGGGCAATGGCGATGATATTACCGGTAGCCATTGATAAAATCGCTAATAAGATGAGTATGCCTTGCCAACCGACATAGGCACTCTCAGTACCGTCAGCCAACGTGCCAACATGTAGACTTTCCATACCATCCACCAATAAACGCATCAACATCGCAAACGCCGCAATTTTTGGCGCACTGGCAATAAATAAAGTCACTGAGGTGGGGGCCCCTTGATAGACATCCGGTATCCACATGTGAAAAGGCACGGCCCCCATTTTAAATGCTAAGCCAATGATAATAAAGACTAAGCCAAATACCAAGAAAATCTGATGTTCTGAATTTTGGCTAATCGCAGTAGCCAATTCCGCTAAATCTAATGTGCCGGTGATGCCATACAGTATGGACATACCGTACAACAACATGCCGGAGGCTAGGGCCCCTAACACAAAATATTTCATAGCCGCTTCAGAGGCTTGCGAAGATTCGCGGTGCATAGCAATCATTGCGTATAGGGACAAAGACAACAATTCTAAGCCAAGATAGAGGGTGAGCAAACTGTGAGCAGAAACCATCACCATCATGCCCAAAGTGGCAAACAGTCCTAACACAAAATATTCACCTTTTTCAAAATTGCGATCCCGCAAATAGCTTCGTGAATAAATAAATGCGACAAAAACGATTAACACAATAAAGAGTTTTAGCACGGCACCCATCGGATCAATGACGAACATGTTGTTCATCGCCAAGATTTTTTCAGAAGGACTCGCCGCTAAAATTAATAAGGCAGTACCTATCAAAGTGCCTTGCGTGAGGTGATACGTTAACCCTCGTAAATCTTTAGGCAAATAGGCATCTATCACCAAAATAAGACAACCCATTGTTAAAATAAGAATTTCTGGCAACAGCCAGATAGCATTTAAGTTAAGTTCTGCAATTATGGAAGTCATGTTGAGATTTTAATATATTTGCCAGTGAAAAATAGAGATTGGCGAATGAAATGATGCTTTGTACTCTAAAAATCTGGATTTGGAGTCCCAAGCTTTAGCGTTAATTTTTTATTTGCTATTTTCCATTCGCCATTCGCTATCAATATTCAAAAAGAAAAATGTTATTATACCGTTTTTTTATAGCCTGATTTGATTGTCTTGATTTTTTTGTAGCAAGCAAGCGACAAGAATGTTAAAAAAAACCAAAAATCGTACTACTATCACGCGCCGTAAATTCATCCGATTATTTATATCAAAAACAATCAAAGGGTTGGCTACAATTATTATCCGAGATATTTACGGCGTGTGGTACTACCCACTCCCACTGCCTACCCAATCCAACTATTCACCATTCTTAAATTTAGCCACTTCAAATATAGCGTTTCCCGATTTGGTTAAATACAATCTCCCATAATTCCCTGTTTTTTTTATGAGGAACGCAAGGGAAAGTTATACTTAACCAAATTGGTAAACGCTATAATTCGGTGCTGGAGTCATTCAATGGGATTGCTTCTAGGAGACAGAAGAAAGGGGACAGGGGACAGGGGACAGGTATTTTGGGAAAGAGATTTAGTATTAAAATCGCTTCATAAGATACCAGCCCCTACCTTACCCCTGCCTGCCCCCTGTACCCTTTCTTCTTTCTCCTGTCTCCTGTCTCCTAGAAGCAATCCCATTGAAGGACCTCAGTGCCAAATGTAACGATTTTGTACCAGACTTATCATTTTAATTTAATGACTCATGTTACGCATTCTTCTTGATGAAATTTAATAAACCACTAAAATCATCCCTAACTTTAGTACCACGCGCCGCAAATTCATCAGTTATTAAAACTTATTGATTGCTGTACTATAGTATTTTTCGATTGAATAAAATATTCCCTAATTATCTCTTTTTGAAAGAGGGAACAGAGGGATAGTTGTATTTAACCAAATCGGGAAACACTATAGCATTGGTACAAGTTTCTTTTTTATTGGTATAGATTTCTTTTTTGAAAAGGGTTGGAGTTGGATCAATATAATAGGATATTTGATTGTAGTTGGTGTTCTCGCAGTTGGTGTACCAAGTTTAACTATCGTTCAATCTACTACTTTTCAATGAATTGCAAGAAAAAGGTGAGGCTAGGGAAGTGCACCCCAAAGAGCCGAATTCGTCTGGCGGTATGCCTCACTTTCCTTTTATTTCAGACATGACTACAGATGAGGTCTATTTATGACAGAAAGAAAAGCTGTCTATTACGGACAAGTCGAATTAATACCCGGCATTGTTTGTGATGGTTATGTGTTGGATAACGATATCGCAGTTATGAGTGAGCGTGGAACTGCGGACTTGTTGGGAGTGCATCATAAGTCTTTACAGAGCGTGGCGGTTAACTGGCCCTCAAAAAAGCTGAAAGCTTTTATTGACAAGGGTTTGAGCGTGGCGGTTAACCGGGTAGAAGTAACAGCAAAAGATAATCCACACAAAGGTAGAAAAATTATTGTTTATGAGACTTCTTTTATTGAGTCTTTTATTCGTGGTTATGCTTTAGCACTTGCCCATGATGTCCTTAGAGAAAATCAAAAGCACATCGGCAAAAGATGTGTCATTTTGCAATCATCTTTAGTGGTAACCGCATTAGAGATAGCTATCAAGCAAGCCTGCGGACTCTCTCCTGATATTCAGCAAACGGCCCAAAAGAATTACATAGATGCCGTTAAACTCATCAAAGAGTTTGGTTTTACGTGTTCTGCCCCCAATGACATCGCTATCAAAAAGGACATTACCCAATTCCTTGATATACCAGAAAGTACACTCAATAGTTTTCTGAGGAAACATAAGGGCGACATTGAACCGATTAAATTGGATTATTCCACGATTCGTTCTATCGGTTTAAAAGCACCACGTATGAATGGTTATCTTATGGATGATGTGACCAAAATTGCTTTAGGAATGGATTCTGTCATTGGTATCGAACTCAAAAAGAAAGTCTTTGGACAAGTTGGCTCTTTTGTGAAACCAGAAACTTCGGCTGAAATCCAATGGCGCAACGTACTATCTAAAGTGTTTGAAGGTTTTGATTTGCGCTTTAACTATCCAATTGGCCCATACAAAGTGGATTTCTTTGTAGCCAAGTTGATGTTGGTTTTAGAATGCAACGGTTATTGCCACCGCTATTACAATGACCAACAAGAAAAAGCACGAGAAAAGCTGATTACGCAACGTTATAGCTTAGTTCGCTTTCACCATAAAGTTAGCTTAGAAACACTCTTTAATGGTATTTTACAAGCCAAACCTGGTATCGTTATTAAGTTATACGATTTAGCACAGCTTAGCCAAGAAATGCCTTTTAATCTTAACCCATTAAATACTTATGATGGCTTAATTGAGCAAACTAAGCCAAGGCTTAAAGATTGTAGAGAGCAACTATAATAATTTATAATAAAAGTGAGGCTAGGGAAATGCACCCAGAAGAGCCGAATTCGTCTGGCAGTATGCCTCACTTTCCTTTTATTTCAGACATGACTACAGATGAGGTATATTTATGACAGAAAGAAAAGCCGTCTATTACGGACAAGTCGAATTAATACCCGGCATTGTTTGTGATGGCTATGTGTTAGATGACGATATCGCAGTGATGAGTGAACGTGGGACTGCGGACTTGTTGGGAGTTGACCAAAAACATTTAAATCGCGTGAGGACAAACTGGCCCCCAAAAGTCCTTAAACCGTTTATTGACGGGGGAGTGAGCGTGAGGACAAACTCAGTTGAAGTGGTCGCTAAAAATAGTCCTCATAAGGGGAGAAATATTGTTGTTTATGACAGCAATATTATTGAAAATCTCATTCGAGGTTATTCTTTAGCTTTGGCCTCTCACGCTTTAAAAACAAACCAAAGGCATATAGGTGATCGTTGTGTTACCTTAGTTTGTTCACTCATACGAACCGCTCTTGATACCGCAATCAAACAAGCGTGTGGTCTTTCACCCGATATTCAGCAAACCGCCCAACAGAACTACATAGATGTGGTTAAACTCATCAAAGAGTTTGGTTTTACGTGTTCCATCCCCAATGACATCGCTATCAAAAAAGACATTACCCAATTCCTTGATATACCAGAAAGTACACTCAATAGTTTTCTGAGGAAACATAAGGGCGACATTGAACCGATTAAATTGGAGCGGGACATCATTCGTTCTATCGGTTTAAAAGCACCACGGATGAATGGTTATCTTATGGATGATGTGACCAAAATTGCTTTAGGAATGGATTCTGTCATTGGTATCGAACTCAAAAAGAAAGTCTTTGGACAAGTTGGCTCTTTTGTGAAACCAGAGACTTCGGCTGAAATCCAATGGCGAGAAGTGCTATCTAAAGTGTTTGAAGGTTTTGATTTGCGCTTTAACTATCCAATTGGCCCATACAAAGTGGATTTCTTTGTAGCCAAGTTGATGTTGGTTTTAGAATGCAACGGTTATTGCCATCGTTATTATAATGACACGCAAGAAAAAGCACGAGAAAAACTGATTACGCAACGTTATAGCTTAGTCCGCTTTCATCATAAAGTTAGCTTAGAAACACTTTTTAATGGTATTTTACAAGCCAAACCTGGTATCGTTATTAAGTTATACGATTTAGCACAGCTTAGCCAAGAAATGCCTTTTAATCTTAACCCATTAAATACAAATGGATTAATTGCTCAAGCGTAAAATGTGAAATCAGACGCTATCCTTTTTGAATAATTTTAATCTGCAAAATCAACGCCTAACTAAGTATTGTATTCTGCTGGGTGAATTTCATCAAAAATATCATGCAAGTTGAAAAGTTTACAATACCACCGGAAATTACTTATGCCATTAAGCGAGGAATATGGCCAAAAACAAATACAGAAGCGAGCCAACAAAATCTTGAATCATTAGTGAGTATTGAGGTAATTCACGGTTTTGCTCCCGACGAAGATCATCTTTTCTTGTATCCACCACCATTTGTTACGTTGCAGAGCGAGATTGATTCTGGAGGAACATTCTCACCTGAAGAATTAGCACTTGACCAAATTAATCCAAGTGCTGTTATTGTCATTGGTGATTTTGGTCTTGGTTCGGACACTGCTGTCGCTCTTGATTATTCCACAAGCGACATACAACCTATTGTCATCCGTCAGCAATGGCGATTGCCGCATGAAACAAATCGTTGGCTTAAGATCGCATCAACTTTTTCGGAGTTCTGGGCTATGCTTAGTCTCGAAAAAGCAAGCATAGGGTCGTTGTCATTAAGTTAAGGGCAGACCACAGATATGCCCTAATTCCTCGTACTGGCATTGAGTTAAACTGAGGGTAATATTAACATGTTAGAAAAAGTAGCTATTTCTGAAAAGTCACTGAGTCATGGAGAATTTGAAGAAATGCCATCGTTAAATCATAGTTATGTGTGCCTTCAAATTACAAAGCAGTTACTGTTAAATGACAATATTGAACCTTTACCAGAACTGACTTTAGATATTGCGAATGGTTTAACACCAGATATATCTATTTTTCCAAAAGCACTCATTGTGCCCAATCTGTTTCATGATATTACACGATTTACGGAAAAACCAATATTAGCTGTTGAAGTGATTTCTTCAAGTCAAACGATTCAAGAAATGTTAGAAAAAGCCTCTTTGTTGGTTAAAGAGGGAATTAATGCGGTTTGGACCATTGAACCACATAGCAAAGCGGTGTTTGTCACTACTCAAACTGATGAACGTTTATTTCATGAAGAGTTAGTTGAAAGTGAAGGTATCAAAGTAGATTTTTCTAAGGTTTTTATAAATTAAACGGGATGGACAACGTTTTTTGGTTACTTATAGCGTTTTTGCGTTTAATGCGTTACAGCGTTTTTTATTTAATTTATAAATAACTTAAACTAGATTAATTATACTTTATTTAATCGGGAATTGCTATAACATGTTAGAAAAAGCGCAATCAAGGGGTTAGAGTAGTTGATTCTGTAAACTAATTATTAAGTCAAAATAAACTACTCTGACCCCTTGATTCTGCGCTCGCTAAAATTTGAATAATTGGGGTTAGAATCTGCGTAGGTTTTCGTTCTCTTGTAAACTCCAACATTTCGGAAACAACATTCAATCAATCTTTCTTTGAAAATGGGATAAACTAAGCTGACCCCAATTATTACCTTAGGATTATCAACAGAGAACGAATTACCTAAGAATGTCTAACTTTATATCACTTTTTAGGAGCAAACTACATTGGAATCTATTCTTTCATCAATTGACTACAAAGACCCCATTTGGATTGCAATTGCCTTTATATTTGGTGCGCTAAGCCATGGTATCGGGTTGCCGCCACTTGTCGGGTTTCTTATGGCAGGGTTTATGCTGAATTTCCTTGGTTTTACCAACGGACATTTTCTAAATGAGATGGCTGATTTGGGTGTTGCCCTGTTACTTTTTACGATTGGTTTAAAATTAAAAATTAAAGATTTACTTCAAGTTGAAATATGGGGTGGTGCATTGGTACACATGCTCATATTTAGCCTCGTTTCTGTCGCAACATTATTATTGCTAAAACAACTGGGCTTGCCCTTATTTAGCCAATTATCGGTAATCAACGCCTTAATTATTAGCTTTGCCTTGTCTTTTTCAAGTACCGTTTTTGTGGTTAAGGCGTTGGATGAGCGAGGAGATTTTCTTGCACGCTATGGACAAATTGCCATTGGCATCTTGATTATCCAAGATTTAGTCGCTGTTCTATATTTGGGCGTATCTGCTGCAAAAATGCCTTCAATTTGGGCAGCGGGTTTGATTGTTTTACTTTTTATTGGTCGCCCTTTGATTATCAAGTTATCGACTAAAATTGGTCATGGTGAATTATTGCTGTTGTTTGGTTTATCCATGGCTTTAGGTGGTTCAGCACTATTTGAAGCGGTAGATATGAAAGCAGACTTGGGTGCTTTGGTATTTGGTGTATTGTTGGCAAATACACCTAAAGCAGATGAATTATCTAAAACATTATTGAGTGTTAAAGAATTATTCTTAGTGGGGTTTTTTCTGAGTATTGGCATGGCAGGCTTACCAAATGTAACCACATTGATTGTCGTTCCGATATTGTTAATATTATTAGTATTTAAGAGCGGTTTATTTTTCTGGTTATTATCAGCCTTTAAAATAGGTACTTTCCCTGCTAGTAAAGCATCAATGGCATTAGCTAACTATAGTGAGTTTGGACTTATTGTTACAATCGTTGCCGTATCGCAAGGTTGGCTCACTTACGAATGGTTAATAGTGATGGCAGTATTAATTGCGGTATCTTTTGTTGTTTCATCTGCCATAAATCAACATAGTGATGATTTATATTCTCGATTTCAGCATGGCTTGAAAAAATACCAACATCCTTCATTGTTAGAAGAAGAGACAGAAATCGACTTAACTGATATTAAAATATTAGTTTGTGGTATGGGACGTGTTGGTAGTGGTGCTTATGATCAATTAAATGAAAACAACAATATAATAGGATTAGACTTTGATAAACAGATTGTTAAGTCACAATTAGACGGTGGACGAAAAACTTATTATGCTGATGTCAGCGGCTCAGATTTTTGGTCACAAATAGATATACAAAATAGTACGATAGATCGAATATTATTATGTGCGCCAAATGTAGATGTCAATAAAGCGACCGCAAAACTGTCTCGACATTGGGGATTTAAAGGTAATATCAGTGCTATATCTGTTTACCCTGATGAAAAAGAAGAACTGATAAAAAATGGGGTCGATGCTGTTTTTAATGTTTATGCTGAGGCTGGAGCTGGTTTGGCTCTACATGCTCAACAATAAAAAAAGAGCCGTGTTCAGGAACAATATCATGCACGGTTTTGAAAACGAGTTGGCTAAGTAGAAAAGGGGTTAAAATCTTCTCAAATGCCTATATTTGGGTACCTATCAATGGATTAGATTAATGAAATACACCAATAAGCTAAAAAAGTTTTTATCAGACTACGAACAATACGAACAAGAGATTTTGAAGCCAACGTATGATGAGATTAAAAAAATTTGTAATCTATGGGAAAAAACAGAGTATTGGGAAAAGTACACCAACCACAAAGGGGTTGCAACGCCTTCTCCAATACGAATGATACTGACTCGTCTTAAACGTCCTGAAAAAGTGGTGGATAAAATATTACGTAAAGCAGCTCTGTTTCCAGAAGGACTTTCCCCTAAAAGTTTTCGTCAGATGCATGATACTATTGGAGTTCGTGTGATCGTCTATTTTTCTTCGCAACTACCGCTGGTTGATCGGGAATTACGAAACTTGGATTTGATTAAAATATCTGATAGAGAGCCTCCAGAAGCGTATTTAGACTCGAACTTGCTCGAACGGTTTGGTCTTTTGCATATTGAACAAAAACATAAAGAAAGTGGCTATTCGTCAATTCATTATACCGTATGCTTAAAAAACAGTTCTGTTCCTGAACAGAATCGTCCTTACTTCGAGATTCAAGTGAGAACAATGGCTCAGGAACTTTGGAGTGAATTGGAACACATGCTCTCCTATAAACCGGAAAATAGAACTCACTTTTCCGCAAAACGTCGGTTTCAGATTTTAAGTCGAGAAATCAGTGTGATTGATGAACATTTTAACCTACTATATGAAGAACTGATTCATAACCAAGCGATTGCAAGTTACCAGGATTCTGATCAGCTGACTTTTGAGAATTTACCAAAGGTACTGATGGAAGTGGGCATTCATTGTGCGTTACCGGATTTGAACCCGATTTTGAAACTTTTATTGGGTCGAGGAATAAATACAATCGGAGAATTATTGAAAATAGCCACGCCTAGAAGGCTCGAAACCATACGAAATACCTATATTTCCTCGCTAGGTCATGCGCCACATAGTGTGGATTTTATTGCAGCACTGGTCACGGTTAAAGGGGCAAAAACCAAAGAAATTGAAATTGGGCGGATAAAATCTCAAATTGACTATCAATCAAGGGGTCAGAGTAGTTGATTCTGTAAACTAATTATTAAAAAATCAACTACTCTGACCCCTTATCTTTAATATAAAAAAGTACATCATATCGAATCAGCACCCCTTACCACCTATCAGTTTCATGTAACTTATTGATTTTCTATTCAAGCTAAATATTTAAATTATTGTTTTAACTTAATTTAATATTTTGAATCGCTAAAAGTGATAGGTGGTAAGATCAGCACCCGTTGCGTAACTCCAAAAAAAACTTTTGCCTTCTCCCAAAAGGCGATGAAAAGTCCCCTCGCCCTTTGGGAGAGGGTTAGGGAAAGGGCCTATTTAAACGCAAAAACGCTATTGGAGGATATTTTATGGAACCCATTATCAACAAGTATATTGAGTCTTTGGACTTGGGTAGTATCCAGGTGTTCAAGAATATGGCGATGGTGCCATTGTTTTTAAAAGACGATTCTGGTCCTGATTATTTGACTTTGCAGGAAGCCTTGGATAAAAAAGTGCTTAAAATCACTGAAGTCAATGAATCAGGTTCGGTGCCGGAATTAAAGGTGGAAAACACCGGTACTGAATATGTGTTATTGCTCGACGGGGAAGAATTGATGGGGGCCAAACAAAATCGGGTGTTGAATACCACCATTTTGCTGAAACCCGAGTTCCAAACCGTTATCCCAGTGAGTTGTACGGAACAAGGGCGGTGGTCCTATTCCTCCGCAGAGTTTTCAAGCTCTGGGCATATGATGGCGCACCATATTCGTTCCTCAAAAGTACGGTCCGTCCATGACTCGTTACGTCGAGAAAGTAGTTATCGTTCCGATCAAGGCGAGGTTTGGAATGAGATTCACAGTTTATCAGCACAGGCCAAAGTGGCTTCACCGACTAGTGCTATGCGAGATGTCTATGAATCGAAATCTGCTACCTTAGCGGAGTATGAAAAAGCATTTGAATATCAGCCCAAGCAAAAAGGCTTTTTAGTCATGATTAATGGTGAAGTGGTTGGTTTTGATATACTGTCCCGCTCTGCCGCTTTTCAAAAACTCTATCCCAAGCTGATTAAAAGTTATGCCATGGATGCCATGTTGCAAAAATCGTCGGAAAACGTTTCCTTCTCCATGGAAAAAGCGCAAGCCTTTATTAACGCCGTCACGGATTGTTCCGTGCAACATTATCCCTCGATGGGAACAGGGGAAGATTATCGATTTGAAGGGAAGATGATGGTAGGTTCGGCTCTTGTGGCAGAAGAGGCGGTGATTCATATCGCATTCTTTCGGATCGCTGAAAATGAAACGAGCGATAATATAGCCAGTTATCGACAACGACGGGCGTTTAGAAGTTCAAGGCGTGAGAGTAGTAACTATAGCAATGATGATGACTTATCGCTAGATGACTTATCGCTAGATGACTTAGAGGATGATGACACCAAACCCACTGATGGTGGCGATAATATAGACGTTCAGAAAAAGAGTTAGTGACCGTAGTAGGATGGGTAGAGCAAAGCGAAACCCGACATTTTTTAAGATTGTCGGGTTACGCTTCGCTAACCCGACCTACATGGCTATATCACACAATAATAGGTTAAATGATCTATTTTATCATGAGAATAAGAATAGGTATTTTGATGTTATTTTTTGAATCAATTGAAGAATTTTAATGATAATTCAATGGCACAAAAAATGCGCTTTAATTTGAGTTTTTGCTCCTAAAAATAATTGTAAAAGGAAATATAATGCCCGGTTCAAAAAAATCATTGATAGTCATTGCAATCGCTCTTTTCGCCATCGTCGGATGTAATGATGATGATGACGATAATACATCGTCTAACACCACTTCATCTGATACAACCTCCCAAAACGTAACAGTTCAATTTGCGGCTACCGTAAACGATAACCCTTTTATCTGTGGAGAAACTTATTCTGGTGTTGGAAAAACCTTGCCAGATAGCTACAAAGTGAACGATTTTCGGCTTTATCTACACGATGTCGCCCTCGTAAAATCAGATGGGCAAAAAGTCTTAGTAGATTTAACACAAGATGGTAAATGGCAATATGAGAATGTCGCCATGTTAGATTTTGAAAATGGCTGTTCAAATGGTACCGCTGAGATGAATACTCAAATCAAAGGAACTCTCACTCATGATGGCAGTGCTTACCAGGGCATTTGCTTTAACTTAGGTGTTCCTTTTAACTTAAATCATATCAATGACGCAACCGCTCATTCCCCACTTAACATGTCTGGCATGTTATGGTCTTGGACAACCGGACGCAAATTTGTGCGTATTGATGGTGTTGGTGATCCAGAGGGAGTCAATCAAAGCTATGTTGTACATTTAGGCAGTACTGGTTGTACAGATAGTGATGGCAGTGGTGGAGAACCCGATGGCCCTTGCAGTTATCCTAATATGCCAGAGATTTGTTTTGATAATTTTGATGTAACCACAGATACGCTCATGGTAGATGCGGGTGCTTTGTTAAAAGAAGCCAATATCAGCTATAACACGCCTGATACAGCAGCAGGTTGCATGTCAGGTAATAATGATCCAGAATGTTTTGATATTCTGCCTCAATTTGGTATTGATTTCGTTTATAACGATGGCGTTAATCCACCAATTACTTATCCAAAACAACAAGCATTTTTCCATCAATAGAAAATCGTAACGGATTTTGGAAAGGTGAACACATCAATGCCATTCAATTAAGAAATATCGTAGATCGTAGGGTGGGTAGAGCGAAGTGCAACGAAGTAACGGAGCTTGCGACGATCAACCCACCATTTTTAAATAAGTTTTTTATTTCCAACACCAATAATGTTATCTCACCTATTAAGATTATTAACTATATCAACCATCATCGGCATACAAGTCATCGGGTTTAGTGGTTGTAATAGCGGCGATTCTGATAATAACAGTACGCCATCCACTGTAACCACAACAGCGGTTACAACCAGTTACTCTTGGGATATACCGACCGGTTTGCCTACGCCGCGTGTGCCAGACGAAAATCCTATGTCAGAAGTTAAAGTTGAACTAGGACGACAGCTTTTCTATGATACGCGCATATCAGCCAACAATACTTTTTCTTGTGGCACTTGTCATCAGCCGGCCAAAGGATTTGCGGATGGATTAGTCACGCCAGAAGGCTCTACCGGCGAAGTGCATCCACGTAATAGTATGGGTTTGACCAATGCCGCCTACAATTCCATACTCACTTGGGCGAACCCAAATTTGAAAACCTTATTTTCTCAAGCACTCGTACCAATGCTTGGCGAATCGCCAGTCGAATTAGGTTGGAGTGGGCATGAAGAAGAAATTTTAGATCGCTTTCGGTATGATGCAGTTTATAGCGATCTATTTGAACAAGCTTTTCCAACCGACTCCATTACGGAACTGACTGTGGCTAAAGCCATCGCGGCTTTTGTCAGAACCCTCATTTCGGGCAATTCGCCAACCGATAAAAGTGTTTATCAAAATGATACGACCGAAATGTCAGAATCCGCAAAACGTGGGCGGTCCTTGTTTTTTTCGGAACGCCTAGAATGTTTTCATTGTCATGGTGGTTTCAACTTTAGCCAATCGACTACCCATGATGGTAGTGTTTTTGAGGAAATCGAATTTCACAACAATGGGTTATACAATATTGATGGTACTGGTGCTTATCCATTAAATAATCGTGGTTTGTGGGAATTTACATTTGAACCGGAAGATATGGGACGGTTTCGTGCGCCAACTTTACGCAATATTGAATTAACGGCTCCCTATATGCACGATGGTTCGATTGCGACTTTAGAAGAAGTGATTGATCATTATGCACGAGGGGGCCGTTTAATTACTGAAGGGCCCTTGGCGGGTGATGGGGCGAAAAATCCGTTTAAAAGTGAACTTTTTGTTGGTTTTACCATCACTGATGAAGAAAAAACCGATATCATTAATTTCCTAAACAGCCTCACTGATTGGTCATTTATTTGTGATGAACGTTTCAGTGATCCTTTTGGTAATTTGTTACCACATACTAACTGCTTAAATGTTAAATAAATTTCATCTTTTACGCTTAACAGCCCTATTAATGAGCAGCGTATCTTTCAATCATCTTTACGCTTGTGCAACCTGTATGTGTGGTGATCCAACCCTCACTTTAATGGGTACTGAAAAACCCTTTCCTAATCGGTTACGCCTCTCAACCGATTTTAGCTATCGTGGTGAAAATATTGGCATCAAAGGCATCAATTATCGTGAAGTTGAAGAATCGCGTTTCAATGTAGGACTGAGTTATTCGCCCAATAGACAATTAAGTGTCGCCGCCCGATTACCATTGGTTCGCAAACAATTAACGCACGTCAATTTAGCCCAATCAGAAACCACGAATTTAGGCGATGTGGAAATTTCTCTTAAATACTTTGGTTATCAAGATCGTGAGATTCAGCCTAAGCATCTGGCTGGTTTATTAGGTGGGTTACGAATACCAACGGCTAGCGAACAAGAAGAACAAGGGCAACCTTTAGATATCGATGTACAACCTGGGGCCGGTAATTGGCTCATCAGTGGGGGGGCTTGGTATGGACAATATCGCTTTCCTTGGTTTTTGTATGCCAGTAGTGTGGTGCGTTACGCATTAGATGAGGGTTTTCAGAATTTTTCGGAAGGTACGGCTGTTGTCACTACCTTGCAAGCACAATATGCCTATAATTACCAATTGGCCTTTTTTGTGGGACTCGATACGCGCTGGAGCGAAAAGCACCAATACGATGGTCAAGCTGACCCTGATTCAGGGGGATTTATTGGTTTTCTCACCCCCGGTTTAGTCATTAATTTGGCCGAAGATTTACTCTTCAACGTCTCCGTACAATGGCCAGCCATAGAGCATTTACATGGCAACCATGAGGAAGAGGCCACTTTTCAAATAGGAGTTGTTTATGATTTTTAAGCATCTGATAGTTATTCAACTCATCGTCGTTAGCCTGATGCTAAGTAGTTGTAACAGTGGTGGTGGTGGCAGTAGCAGCACGGAAGAAGGAATCACCGTCACATTTGCGGCTACTCACCAACAAACGCCAGATGCTACTTTACAAATTCCGGAGGTTCCCGCCGGCACGCGCACCTTTCAAAATAGTGAAGGGCTACCCATTACTTTAACGAAAGCGTATTTAGTGATTTGGAGTGCGAAGCTTGAATCTGATTGTACGACGACGCTGTTCACACAATTATGGCCCTCGGTTTTCAATTGGCTGATACCAACCGCAACGGCCCATACAGAGACAACGCCAAATCAATTAGGTGTTCCCAATGTGATTGATTTATTAGCGGCGGACTTAACCGAGAGAGAACTTGGCACCATTCAGCCATCGCCGGGCGATTATTGTGGCCTCACCGTAGAACTGCTCAAAGCAGATGATGATACTCAAAGATTACCAACCGATATTAACATGGTGAATCGGATGTTATATTTGGAAGGCGAATATATTCCATTTGGAAGCGATCAGCCTATTGCTTTTAAAGTCGATATTGCGAAAGCCCCGTTACCGAGACATTTAGCGTTATTCAATCCCTTGACGTTATCTAGTGAACATCGTACCGCACGATTAGTCGTGAGCATTCATTATGACAGATGGTTTGATGGGTTGGATTTATCCGCATTAGAGACTGAAACTCAACAAGATTTGTTATTGCAGAATTTAGTGTCTTCCTTACATGAAAAAACAAATTAAATATTAATAATCCCGGCTTGTAGGTTGGACTGACGAAGGAAGCCCAACCTACATGCTGATTCAGACAAATGGTGGGCAAGTGAATAAAAGGGGTCAGACCTAGGCTGTTAAATCTGCCGCCATTTCCAGAGCATTTTTCACCATTGTTTTATTCCGTTTTAGCAAAGGCTTTTCTCCGTTTTGACAAATTAGATTGACCTACCG
>Ga0233403_10000006_pt1 | contig 76575 bp, 69 predicted proteins | sample Na_oxic_1_MG_FD_179866 | JGI IMG/M metagenome (GOLD analysis project Ga0233403, IMG submission 179866) | Seawater microbial communities from Saanich Inlet, British Columbia, Canada - Na_oxic_1_MG | ecosystem: Environmental > Aquatic > Marine > Inlet | place: Canada: British Columbia | collected...
CAAATTAGTGATAATGAGATTACAGACAGAGCCAAAAATACTATCAATGCGTTAAATTTAAACTGTGATCGCCTTGTTGATGCACGGCAAGAAGTTATACGTAAATTAAAAGAAGCCTCTGAAAAAGTATTGTATGGTTTAGGTAATAATGCTTCATACGAACAAATCAAGCAATCGCAAATAGAACTAGCAAAACAGTTTCTTTTTGATAAAGATGGTAAACCGGCTGAGTTTTTTACCACTATTCGTGCTTTTTTTAAGCCACTCGCCGAAGATATTCTTTCTCAACGGCCACAAGATTGGATATAAAAATTTGTCCAGTAAATTGGATAATGACTTTTAAACAGTTGAGCGTAGCCAAAAATTAATTAGTATGGTGGGTTTCGCTGATTCCCACCACCCTACCTTTTCCCATCGAAGCAAAACCCATCATATAAAGGTTTAAGCCGGGCGAACACTTATCGACACAGTTTTTTATTAGCATAATGAGGGACAGTGGATAGCCTTTTGCTTTGATTTAGCCATTCAAGCTGATACCTTTGAACATGCCAAGACAAAACTTATACTCAGCGCGTTCACAAACTGGACTTTTCTATGAGGTTGGTGGGCAAGAAAAAGACCTTGCCCACCCTACATAAAAGTTCAAGTTGTGCCAGTGTGCAGTATAAAAGCATGAGAGTATGTTTTTTGAACCCATTTTCCTGATTCTAACGCTTTCTGTGGATAGCAAATCAAATGTAGGGTGGGCAAAGTCCTTTTTTTTGCCCACCATTAAATTTAATTTTTAATTTATAGATGATGGTGGGCAAAAAAGACTGCCCACCCTACACGTAAAACATTGATTTTATTATCCACAGAATCAGTTAGAATCAGCATTTTCCTATAGTTTTAACAACAATTTTGCCAGGAAATAAGTCCAGCCAACTGTGCTTTCATGTTTACGGAAACACTGGTAAAGTGAATATGCAAACCGTCAACTTTTCGACTTAATACTTTCGCATAAATGTCTTCGCCAGTAGTTACTGAATTTGACGACATAATGAGATTTAGTCTAATATTTTCCAGCGGGTTAGGAAGCAAATTTTTGTCAACTTCACAGCGAATTATAGCACCGTTACTTGATAGATTGACTAAACTGCCTTTAAATTCCTGATCATTAACTTGTTTTTCTTCAAGAACCGTGTATTGTAATGGTATTTTTTCTCGCAACGGGATAAACGTTTCGCTTTCTTTGGGTAAATAAAGATTATACTTGCCACTAATCCCCCCAACTTCATAAATAGTAATAGGTTGCTTTATACCTTTGGGTTTTACCGTTTTTTCGGAGCAGATTGTAATAATATCATTGCTCTGATTTAAAGTTGATTCTGAAATGAATACTTGCCCACCGACAGTGTAGGATTCAATACGATAGGTTAAATTAACATGATGACCAATTGCACTGTAATGAGTACGTTTTTCAGAGCCGATATTGCCCACAATTACGTCGCCAGTATTGATACCGATACCCATACCCATTGCCAATGGCGCAATGCCCAACACTCTGAGTTTTTCATTGACAGTCTCCATAGCTAACTGCATTGCGATAGCACAAGCAACGGCTCTTTCTGGATCATCTGGACGAGTAATTGGAGCCCCAAAGAAAACTAAAATGCCATCTCCAATAAATTCATTAATTACCCCATTATATTCAGCAATCACATCTGCCATTACTGCTAGATAGATATTAAGAATATTAATTGTTTGTTCCGGTGACGATTTATTGGAGCGGGCCGTAAATCCTCTAAGATCAGAAGTTAAGATAGTAATCTCACGCCGTTCTCCGCCAAGGGCTAAACCGGATTCGGTTTCGAGTAAGGTATCAACGATTTCATCACTTAAATAACGTCCAAACACTTGACGAATTAACTCGTTTTTTTGTTTTAACTTAGCAGTGCGTTCTATAACCCGTTGTTCCAAGGAAGTATTATATTTTTCTAGTTGTGCATAAGAATGTTCAAGGTTTTTTGCCATATCTGCAAATGCAGTTGCTAATACACTTACTTCACAATTTTTACCAGAATCGTATGGTATTTTAGCAGCAAAATTACCTTTAGCTAATTCGCGGGCTGAATGAGTTAAATTTACTATTGGTTTTGATATCCTAGCTGAAACAATAAAAATAATTATAAAACCGACTATTAAAAAAAATAAAGCTAAAATAATAGATTTAACTACCATCAAGTTGATCTGCTTATTAATCTCTTGGTGAGACTGAGCAATTTCGGCTGCAACTCTTGCCATAGAAAATCCCAAGCGTAAAACTCCCCAAGGTTGAGTACTGATTTGTATGGGAGCTATAAATTCCACAATTTCATTGCTATTTTGTTGCAGTGTTTGCTGGGTAGGTTGTGGTTGCGCGGCTGCAAATAAATCTGCCGGTGCTAATAAAGTTTCCATTTCCAGTTTTGGTTGCAACGTGTGGACATAAGCTATCCGTTCTGCATCCATTAATATTCCATAAGCCAAGTCTTGATCTTTTTTGACAATGGCGCGGATTGATTCGATGAGAAGGGAAAAGTTAAAAGTGGCAATTTCAATAGCAACTTGATTGGCAAGGTTATCACAAAGAGTTTGTCCTCGTTGCAAAGTTTTGTCTCGCATCAATGCTTCACGTTGTATCAATTCTTGTTTCAAAAGGTGTTGTTGTGACCAAATCTGGATATAAGTTGATGTGGTAAGTCCAGCCATCATAAGGCTCAACATAACGGCAAGAAGCCGCCAACGTATGCTATGTAGGTTCATTGTATTATTTTATCCACCGAAGATAGGGCAGCATGATTGATTGTTATCCCATACTCATGTACTTTTTTTAAATTGAGGGTTACATGAGAGCCGGCCGGAAATTGTACTTTATCTTCATTATCAATAGGTTGTCTTTCTAAGATGTTTTGGACCAGATTGGCTGCTTGACGACCCATAGTGGGAATATCAGCGGCAATAGTCAATACTGCCCCATGCTGACTGAATAGGGTATTGTAAGCAAAAATTGGTTTTTTTCTGGTGGTGGCTTCAGCAAAAATTTGTTGCACTTGGTTGGAGTCGTGTAACACGATTGGATCAGAGATTAACCATAAAGCATCTACTTTAGATAATAGTTTGTTGAGAGCTGGCGAAATTTCGCTGGCATTTTTAATTGCTTTGCCATATAGCGATAGTCCAACTTCTTTGGCTTGGGAGCCGGCAATATCAAACCATTGGCTATTATGGCTCTCACTATATAATACTCCCAATGTACGGATTTCTGGGAATAAATAACTGTACATTAATAATTGCATTTCGGCTGGCAGTTCAAGTGCAATACCATAAGTATTGGAACCAATAGAAAATCGCCGCCAGTTAATCATAGATGAAAAGAGTAAAGGTTGATTTTTAATAACAGCAGATGCTTGTATATAAGCTTTGGAACCAATAGTATAAACGACATAAGGTTGGATACTTGCTACCTTTTTTTGGATTACTTCAGCACTCCAGGTTTCTCCACCAAAATCAATTTCAGTAGTTTTTATATTAAGTTCCGCAAGCTCGGCTTCAAATTCGCGTTGAATAATTGCGTATTTTTCCACCGATTTATCAGTATTAATAATAAGTACGCCGTTGTCTGGCACTGATGGTAAAATTCTTTGGTATTGGCGACATGAACTCAAAGAAAATAAAGTAAGAAAAAGAAGAGTTGGTACTGAGAAAAAGTGCCGGTAGGATATGTTATTCATGAGATATGGTTTTTTGAGAGGAAGTAAATCGTTACCCAAACAATAACTACAAGGATTGTATATAAGAAAGGATTTCAAAGCTTCTAATTCGTCATTCACTTTTTCGATTATCAATAACGGAAATCCCGATGGTAATATAATCAAGACATGTCTTCGATTATTATGGAGTCCAAACCGTAAGACTTTGGCACACGGTAATTTAGTCACGTCCAAATCTAAAGGTTTGGACTCCAAAAAGTAATAAAACTTATGTCACACGTCCAAATCTAAAGGTTTGGACTCCAAAAAGTAATAAAACTTATGTCACGTCCAAATCTAAAGGTTTGGACTCCAAATAATAAAACTTTTGGCGAAAGTACTTATATACAATCTTTGTAGTTATTGTTGTTCGGGATAAATAAAGGGTGCCTTTTTAATTAGTAAATCCTGTCAATCCTGTCAATCCGTGTAATCTTGTTCAAAACTGCATTTCTGCCGGAGTGATTTTTTTCCAACCATTCCAGCCCAACATGCCAAGAATTTCTTTGCCAGCACTGGAAGAAGGTAAGTTTTCAATCGCCTCAAGTAATTTATTGGAGGAAAATTTTGTAGCTGAACCATAAGCAACCACAACCGGGAGCATAATTGGTTGGCTCTCGGCAATTTGGTGTAGCAACTGATGTTTGCGTGGATTTATGGTGGCAAGGGTTTTAAGACTGTGACGCGCCGTCAAAGCACTTTGCGCCATACCAAATAATACTGACATTAAAGCATCAATATCTTTTGGCACGGTAAGTATATTAAAACTAAGATTCAATTGTTGTGTAGCCATGTTGTTTAGCATATTTTTTGTGTAATTCTTATTACCAGCCGAAGCTACACGTTTTCCCGATAGCTGTTTCATATTTTTGATATTTCTCTTAGTTGATAATATCTTAGTATAAGTAAAATCCCCGTTAATTGTACCGACAAAGATAGGTTTAAGATTAGAATAACCTTGTTCCAACAAGTTTTGATAGTGCCAACTGGATAACAAGAACACATCATTTTTATGATTTTTCAGAAAGTCTTCAAAGGTATTTTTTTTATCAAAAGGCTGAAATTGGTAGGCACCGTTACGAGATAAATAGACATCAAACAATTTTTTGAGGGAACGAAAGTCGTTGATATTGGATTCTGGATTGTAAAAAAATAAGGTACTCGCAGCAGTGGCTTCAAATTGTGGAAATATGGTTAAAGCCAATAATAAGCTACAAATAATCGTTGTGCGTATTAATGTGTTGCCCATTTTTATGATATAAGTAGTTGATGTTAGGCATAAACTTATTATGTTAATTAAACAATAACTACAAGGATTGTATATAAGAAGGGATTTAAAAGCGGATTATTCTTCACGGAAATCCCGATGGTGATATAATCAAAGACATAAGTACACAATTTTTTAACATTAACGAACCCAAGTTTTTTCAAAAAACTTGGTGTATCTTCGTTATAAAAATGTTAAAAGATTTATGTGAAACTAAGTTAAAACCAAATCTAAAGGTTTGGATTCCAAAGCGTTACGATATGGCATTGGGGTAACGCCCACCTTAAAATAAATCCCTTCTAATAAATCCCTTCTTATATACAATCCTTGTAATTATTGTTGTTCGATAAAAACGTCGAAGTACAAGCAAAACTAAAAAATCCCTTCTTATATACAATCCTTGTAGTTTATTGTTGTTCGATAAAAACGTCGAGGTACAAAACTAAAAATTAACGATCAATGAGTAAAATATGCTCCGTTCACTTCCAGCCAACGGCAACTCATTAAGGCTTCCACGTCGAACATATTCCGGAAATGTAATCTGCGTATCTGTCACATTTTGGATTGATATAACATGTTTTAATTGCAGGAATTTGTATTGATGTTGATATGCCAAGTTTAAATCGAAGCTAATTGAATCACCAATTTTGGCTTGCGAGCCATGCGTAGAACCTATGTAGTCACCAATAAAGGCAAAATCCACTCCCTTAATGTTTTTATACACCCCCGCTGAAGCCGTAAAATTGGGAACATACTTAAAATTGTAATGATCAGTACCGGGCAAATTATCGCCCTCATCACCATGAACATAATCGAAATTAAGGAAAATATTGGCAAATTTTGGGTTGAGATATTTCAATTCAAACTCTAACCCCTTCGCTGTAAACTCACCACCATTAGTATAAACATTAACGTTATTGGCAATAGTGCCATCTTCGAGGGTAATGTCCCCTTTTATACGATGGATTTTATCTTTATAAATAGAATAATAGGCAAGCATTTGAAGATAAAAATGCCCACGAGTGTGCTGATAACCCAATTCAAAAGTATCAGCCGTTTCGGGATTTAAATTTTCATTTCCAAACACCGTGTTGGTAGGAGTAATAAAATATAATTCAAATAGACTCGGAGTTCTAAATGATTGGCCCACAATAAATTTAATGGCGTTTTTGGCGTTGATTGAATAAACGATTGTGCCCCTTGATGACACATTTTCTCCGAAAGTTTCACTGTTGGTAAAGCGACTACCGATAAGAATCCGCCACGCTGGCGAAGGTTTCCAATCAACTTGCGCGTAGCCAGAATATTCATACACACTTCTATCAGAAAGATTATTTTCCGCCAAAATCGTATTGGTGGACAGTTGGATGTTTTTATATTCCCGGCTTTTTCTCAAATCATAATCGCCGCCCACTTCAATTGCCAAATTATCGGAAATTGAGTAAATATTGCGAAGATTGCCCCCAAGCCGTTGCCCTAAGACGTTAGCACGGATATCATCATCAGCAGAACGAGAAAAATTGCGTTCGTTCCGATCATAAAATAGTTGCAATTTAGAAAAGAAGTTTTCACTCCAGTTGTGGGAATATGTATATCCAAGCAAGATACCATCAACATCGTGATTGTTGCCAGCACCGGCGGCGAATTTTTGGGTAGAACCTTCAAAATTACCCTCATCATTTTGGAACGCATTGAGCAAAAATGAATGATCATCATATTCAAACAAGACACTTGCGTTTGCTCTATCTTGATAATCATCAATAATACCATTGATACCCTCTTCATCCGTATAACCAGTACGATATCTTTTGCCACGTTCTTTATTAAGGGCTGCAAATACAGACAATCCAGTTTCCCAATTATAGCGATAGTTAGTTCCAACTGAATGGGCACCTTTATTACCAATGCTGGTATGAAACTCTGCGGTTTTAGAATTTGGTGTGCGTAAGATAATATTTATAGCGCCAACGTAAGCTTGCGAACCATAAATGACAGAGGCAGGGCCTCTTAACACTTCAATGCGTTCGACATCATGAATGCTAACCCTATCTAGGTTGCCTTCCCCAGTAACCGCGTGCCAACTGGGTACATTATTGATCATAACCAACACTTTATTAGCGTAATGATCTTGCAATACCCCACGCACTGTTGCAATTTGTTGTTTAAAGGCAGTTCGATAAACTTGAATACCGGCAAGGGTTTGCACCGCAGAGGCTATTGAGGCGAAATTGTATTCTTCAATCATTTTTCGATCAATTACCGTCACCGTGGAAGGGCTTTGTAAAGAAGTTTCCGCTTTAGTCGAAGCAACATTAAGTTCCAAATCCAAAAAACCTTCCAAGCGCAGAAAACGTAATTCATCTTGTAATTCAGTATCTTCCGCCCATACAGGGGTAGAATCATTTTCTTGGGCGATGCCAAGACTTGCAGAAAAAATCACAACACTAACAACCAAAAATAATAGAGCGTTCATTTGATATGTCAAAAGCTAGTTGGCATTACGCCTATTGTTCGCGTTTGTGGTATTGATTCTAATTCTATCTTTTTGTAAATTGCTTTTTGGTAGGCGATACCCCTAGCCTCTTCCTCGTCGGTTTCAGTAATTATCGTTTTTGTGGCAGTACCAAGGATTTCATAGCCATTATCTAAAGTTATAAGACAAAGTACCGTCATTTTGCCCAATTTAAAATATTCGGTTTTGGTGATAGTAGTTTTCATATATATAATTATTAATACTCATCATTAGTTTAGTACAACGAATTAAGAAATTAACGAATTAACGAATTGAGAAATTAACTAATTAAAAGTTTAGTACAACGAATTGAGAAATTAACGAATTAAATGTTTAGTACAACGAATTAAGAAATTAACGAATTGAATGTTTAGTACAACGAATTAAGAAATTAACGAATTGAATGTTTAGTACAACGAATTAAGAAATTAACGAATTAACGAATTAAGAAATTAACGAATTAAATGTTTAGTACAACGAATTAAGAAATTAACGAATTGAATGTTTAGTACAACGAATTAAGAAATAAACTAATTAACGAATTAAGAAATAAACGAATTAAATGTTTAGTACAACGAATTAAGAAATAAACGAATTGAATGTTTAGTATAACGAATTAAGAAATAAACAAATTAAATTATGGGTAAATTCTTGTTATTTGAATGGTTTTAAATTCGTTAATTTCTTAATTCGTTGTACTAAATATTTAAAAGGTTTTAAATTCGTTAATTTCTTAATTCGTTGTACTAAATATTTGAATGGTTTTAAATTCGTTAATTTCTTAATTCGTTGTACTAAATTTTTAATTAGTTTATTTCTTAATTCGTTGTACTAAATAAATGTTTGGGGCCAAACCTCCGAGGTTTTAGAAACCTCCGAGGTTTTTCGTGAAATTAATTTAATTTTAAAACTTAACGACTGCCTCTTTTATCCCACCAACCTCCTTGCTTGCGGTGATGAGGGGCCGGTTGGTGTTGGCTACTAGCTTTGCGTCGAGGAGGCTTGCCAGAATAATTCTTTTGGTTCGATGAGTAACCGCCACGAGATTGACGCTTTTTGGGGCGTGGACGTTGTAGGGAACGGGTTGGCTCAAGGCCGGGAATTACATAGCGAGTGACCAGTTGACCGGTATAACGTTCAATCCGCTCCAAATGGGGAGCATCATCCGGCAATACAAAAGAAATGGCGATACCCGGCGCACCAGCACGACCAGTACGACCAATGCGGTGTACATAATCTTCAGCAAAGCGTGGTATGTCATAATTAATAACATGGCTAACAGTAGTGAGATCAAGTCCACGCGCCGCTACATCGGTAGCTATCAGTAGACGTAAGCGACCACGACGCATATTCATCAAGGTGCGGTTACGAGCCCCCTGTTTCATATCACCATGCAAAGCCGCAGCAGAATGGCCTTGGGCGATTAAATCCTGCGCCAGAATATCGGCACCCTGTTTGGTAGCCAAAAAAATGATTGCTTGGGTGAGCGCGTTGTCATCGAGCAAATGTTCCAACAGACTATTTTTATGGCGAATGTTGTCCGCAATGTGTAAACGTTGTTCAATATTGTGTTGGGTGGGCTCGCTTTCAATTTTAATGCGTTCCGGTTCTTTGAGTAAACTACGCGCTAAGTCAGCAAGCTGATTGTCCCAAGTGGCGGTGAACAACATAGTTTGACGCTCGTCAGCGGTCAACTCGGCAATTCTCCTCACTTCATCGACAAATCCCATATCTAACATACGGTCAGCTTCATCCAGCACTAACATACTTACTTGGGATAAATCAACGTTTCTACGTTCCATCAAATCCATTAAGCGGCCCGGAGTTGCTACCACTATGTCGATTGGGCGTGACAGACTTTTCAATTGAGGGCCATAAGGCATTCCACCAACTATATTGGTGCTAAAAAACCGCAGGTTTTTGCCATAAGTGCGAATGGATTGACTAACTTGGTTAGCCAATTCTCGCGTTGGGGTTAGAATCAATACGGATGGTTTTCCATATTGTCTTTTCAAGCGACGTTTGGCAGTGAGACGTTGCAAAGCCGGTAGTACAAAAGCGGCAGTTTTGCCAGTACCAGTGTTTGCTGAGGCAATTATATCTGAGCCGGCAAGCACTTTGGGGATTGCTTCAGATTGAATTGGCGTAGGTGTAGTGTAACCACATTGTCGTATAGCTTTGAGAATAGCGGGATGTAAATGGAAATTTTCAAAAGACACAGAGATTCCTCATTGTAAAAAACTAACACGCAAGCCGCAACGCTCATTGAATATAGTTCCCCAAAAGTGTTTTCCCGGAAAAGATTTGGTATAAACTGTAATTTCTAAAGGGTTAAGATTGCACCGGTTAAATTAAAAGTACGGATGTCATATCACACGGACACTAATCCCATAAATGGATAATATCCGTTTTAAGGATCAACCCCTAGTGCAGAATTTTTCTGGACAACTATGAAAAATCGTTAAAGATGGGCAACGGCTGGCGCAGATGTATAAATCATCGCCAACCAAGGGGTGAAAAAAAAATCGCAATTTAGTCGAGGCTAAAGTTGGAAGGGTTCAACCGAATCAATTGGGTGGCTTTATTTATATGCGACGCTAGTCTACTGCATTAGTAACTTTGGATCAACCATGGTGTCATTCAAAGATACGCCCCAATGCAAATGTGGTCCCGTCGCCCGCCCGGTTTTGCCAACGGTTCCAATTGTTTGCCCGGTTTTAACGGTTTGCCCGGGGGACACGGTAATTGTATCAAGATGACCATACTGAGTAACAACGCCTTGACCATGATCAATAAATACAGTGTTACCGGTGAAAAAATAATGTCCGGTATTAACTACTCTGCCCATACCGGCGGCTGCAACTGGTGTTCCTTGCGGTGCCGCAATGTCTAAACCACTATGTGGATTACGGCGTTGTCCATTGAAATAGCGACGTAAACCAAATGGGCTACTAAAGCGTCCATGTACCGGCTGCATTAAGGGTAGGGGGGAAGTTAATCTCAATCGCCAAGGACTCGCTAAAGCAGCTTTTATGAGTTTTGATTCACGCCTAATGCGTTGCAAATCTTGGCGTGAGGGATTTACCTTGCGTTTATTCCTAATTCTAAGGCGTTGAGTTTTATACTTTTTATTCTTAACCCTAAAAGAATAGTGTTCCCCAGTTTGTTGATCGTGAGCGGTATGCCGTCCCGGTTTCGCACTTAATGGAATACCTATGAGTGCCACCCAATTTGGCCCACTACGCAGTACTACTACTTGATGTTGTTGATAGCTAATTTGAGGTGGTGTATCGCTTTGGCTAAGTGATACCCAAGCAATGCCACCGGGCACCGCCGACATATTACGAAGTGAAACAAGGGATGTTGGTAATAGTGCAACTGGGGGCTTTGATAACGTGGGGACTGCTTGGGAAAATGGGGGAGGTGTAGGAATTCTTGCTTGAGTTGGGGGCATTAATGGTACGGATGATGTGGGTTTTGGCACCCTAACGGATGGTGTTGCTGGTATTCGGAATTTGTCAAGTTTTTGATTAATCACTGGTACTGGCTCTGGTTGTGGATAACGAGGCGGTGGTATGGCACAAGAAACTGCGGTTAAGGTACACAAGCCAATCCAAAAAATTTTGTCAAATTGAATTATCATAATTAGTAAAATCCTAAAAGGTGACGACGACGGGCAACCATACGTGCCCCTACAACAATATTCTTATGTAGGGGCAATCCCTTGTGGTTGCCCTTGGTAATCGTCTCATCGTTATACACAAGTTTTTAAATATTTGATTTACAATGATATTTTTGTAGGGTGGGCAAGTTCTGCCTCGATCCCACCATTTAAGGCTACTCTATGCACACAACTGGCTAAAAGTTTGCGTAATCAATTGATTTTAAATGAATTATTGAATTTAACGACCAATTTTAAAATCATTAAAAATCAAATACTTAAAAGGTTCTGTGCATAGAGTAGCCATTTAAGGTGGGCAAAAAAAACCTTGCCCACCCTACATTTTGACTTGTGTATAACGATGAGTGGTAAACGTAGGGGCAATCCCTTGTGACTGCCCTTGGTAATCGTAGGGGCAATCCCTTGTGGTTGCCCTTGGTAACAATAGGTTAGCAATTTATGCAAAAACTGTTCCGATGAATATTGGGTATTATTAGAATTCTCATTTTTAAGTGACGACGACGGGCAACCGGGATTGCCCCGACGTTTATGAAAGACGGGCAACCGGGATTGCCCCGACGTTTATGAAAATGAATGGCTCAAGAGCATTTTGATAAATTCGTTATATCAAGCAACTTACCATTCACCATTCACCATTCACAATTAATCTAACATTTCCAAACGAATACGAGTTACCTGCCCAATAATACCATCCAACTTTTCAATCGCGTCGATAGCTTGATTCAATTGTTTTTCCACTACTTTATGAGTCAGCATAACAATTGAAACATGAGCTGCACCATTTGCCGGTTCTTTTTGGATAATAGCCTCAATGCTAATACCATTATCACTGAGAATATTGGTAACCTGAGCCATTACACCAAGCTCATCCAATGCTGACATACGCAGATAGTAAAGAGTTTCTATTTCTTCTATAGGTACAATTGGCACATCAGATAAGGCATCGGCTTGGAAAGCCAAATGTGGTACTCTATTACCGGTATCTGTGGTTAAAGCGCGGGTAACATCCACCAAATCAGCCACAATCGCTGAGCCAGTCGGCAAAGCACCGGCACCGGCACCATAATAAAGTGATTGCCCAAGCGCATCTGATTCAACCAGTACCGCATTCATCACCCCTTCAACATTAGCAAGTAGACGTTTATGCGGCACAAAAGTTGGGTGTACTCGTAGCTCAATACCTTTATCAGTACGCTTGGTAATGCCTAAATGTTTGATTCTATAGCCTAATTCATTGGCATATTGCACATCTTCCGGTATGATATTAGTAATGCCTTCCATATAGACTTTCTCAAACTGCAAAGGAATACCAAAGGCGATAGACGCTAAAATTGTCAATTTGTGAGCAGCATCAACTCCTTCAATATCAAAAGTAGGGTCTTTTTCGGCATAGCCCAAACGTTGCGCTTCGGCTAATACCTCACTAAAGTCACTGCCTTTATCACGCATTTCGGTCAAAATAAAATTGCTAGTACCATTGATAATACCCACAATCCACTCAATTTTATTTGCAGCTAAACCTTCGCGTACAGCCTTAATGATTGGAATGCCACCACCAACAGCCGCTTCAAAAGCAACCATCACCCCTTTATCTTGGGCCGCCGCAAAAATTTCATTGCCATGAGCCGCAATTAAAGCTTTATTAGCCGTTACGATATGCTTACCATTAGCAATAGCTTGTAATGTCATCTCTCGCGCTATGGTAGTACCACCAAGCAATTCGATAATAATTTCAACTTCAGGATTATTAATAACATCAACTAAATTATCCGTTAACACGATATCATCGGTATCGTAAGGGTGGGTTTTATTGAGTTCTTTAGCGCAAGCACTCGTTACAATAATACCACGTCCAGCCCGGCGGGCAATTTCTTCAGCATTGCGTTGTAACACATGCACTGTGCCACCACCGACTGTGCCTAGTCCTAATATTCCAACTTTAACTGGATTTAACATTTTTAATTGTGAATTGTGAATTGTGAATTGTGAATGGGAGTTGACGGATTTTAGCACGCTAGTTACTGGCTTTCAAATTTATCAAATTAATTCTACTTCGTCACATTTAATAAAATCAATGACTTGTAGGGCTCATAAAGCCGTGCGTATCCACCAAAACTACTGGTTAATCATGTGGATACGCGACAGCGAAAGGAGCCCTACATAAAAATATAACAAAGTAGAAGTAAGCAAGCGTCATTAATACTGAAAACTCAGGAAAACTCTGTAAGTCCTTGATTTTTCGTGAGGTGCATCTGTGTAAGTCCTTGAAAACATTAGATGCCAAAAAGTTTTCCGGAGTTTTCAAATTAATAAAAGGGCAGCAATCCCTACCAAATACTGTGCTTGTAGGGGCGAACCTACGTGTTCGCCCCCTATTTACGTGTTCGCCCCCTACTTATCTTTTTCTAAACATCTATAATAGTGTCAAAGCTTTAAATTTTTCTTTCAGTTGCGAATTATGAATTTCTAATTCAAGCCGTTGTTTTAAACGGTAAAGGTTCAAATGAGTTTTAACTCGTAATAACACTTCTTCTTCCTTGAATGGTTTAGTAATATAATCAGCTGCTCCAAGGGCTAAACCCTTAACTTTGTCCGTTGTTTCTGATAAAGCAGTCATGAAAATGACTGGAATATCTTTAGTCTTAGAGTTTGCTTTCAAACATTTACAGGTTTCATAACCATCCATTATTGGCATAATTATATCTAATAAAATTAAATGCGGGCGATTTGACTCGGCAATTTCTAAGCCGATTTTCCCGTCTTCTGCAACAGATACATCAAAACCATCCAAAATAGATAATAATACTCGTATAACATCTGCGGTATCATCTATAAGCAAAATTTTGGGTTTTCCTACTATATTCAATATCTTTTGACAATTTTTTAGATAAGTCCGAGCAACATTGTCATTTTTATTCACCTGTAAGACATTTTTTAAAAAAACTTGAGCATCTGGCAATTCACCACAATGATACAATACAAATCCTTGTTTAAAAGTGGATAATGTTTTATTTTTCAAAGCAATACTTTCCGGTTGGTCGGCATCAAAAACTTCGTAAATGGTTATTTCTTCTGTCTTTCCTTTCACTTTTGTGGTATCAATCACCCGGATATGATATTGCCGAAAGGGAGCCGCTAATTTTCGATAGGTATGCTCAGTGATTAACAAAGGAATATTGTAAGTTTTGGTTAATTGTTCAACACGAGAGGCTAAATTAACCGCATCGGCAATCACTGTACTATCCATACGATTGTGAGTTCCAACGGTGCCAAGTATTAATTGCCCGGTATTGAGTCCAATGCCAATATTAATAACCGGACGACCCGGACGACCTTGGGTTAAATTATATGTCGCCAATCTTTTTAACATGCCAATAGCCGCCCGTAGTGCATCATCGGCACTTGGAAACAACGCCATGATAGCATCACCAATATATTTATCGATAAAACCGTTATGTTGAGCAATGGCCGGCTCCATTTGAGCCAAGAAAGCATTGATAAAATTAAAGTTATCTTCTGGAGACATCTTTTCCGATAACGAGGTAAAATTACGAATATCGGCAAACAAGATGGTCATTTCTTTCGCAACTTGATCACCAAGTTGTACATCAATAACACTTTCCCTACCTAACGAATTTAAAAATTGGTGCGGTACAAACCTTTGGCTAGCTTGATTGAGTTTAATTAGTTCTTGTTCATTGTTGCGTAATTCTTTATTTGTAGTCTCTAAGGCCGGCAATACCTTTAACAACAATTTTTCAGATTTTTCTTTTTCCTTAGCAATGATATCATTACGTTTAGCAAGTTCGTTTGCTTGTTGTTGTAACTGTTGGTTTTGTACTTGCAATTGGTGTTGCAGTTTGCAGATTTTGAGATGCGATTTTACCCGTGCCAATACTTCTTCTTGTTGAATGGGTTTGGTGATGTAGTCAGCCGCTCCTAATTTAAATCCTTTGACTTTATCAACCGTGTCTGTCAGTGCTGTCATAAAAATGATAGGAATTTCCTGCGTGTTTTCTTGAGACTTTAAAATGCGACAAGCCTCAAAGCCATCCATTTCGGGCATCATGATATCCATTAAAATTAAATCGGGATGAGCATATTCGGCTTTTTGAATGGCGCGTTTACCATTTTTGGCAATGAGCACCTTAAAACCTATACTTTTCAAGAAATCGGCTAACACTTTGACGTTGGCCGCAATGTCATCAACAATTAAAAGTGTATCTTGGTTTGATGTGTTATTCATCTTATCAGTTTCTACTAATTTTCAGACCTGACTAGGTTTTAAAAACCTGTCAGGTCTATAAAAATTTTCCGCAAAGAAAAAATTTCCGCAAAAGTCATTCCGAATACTATTAAAAGAATTATGTTATTTCTAGCCCTTTGGCAAAGTAAAATAAAATGTACTACCTTGCCCTACCCGGCTTTCTACACCAACCTTGCCGTTAAGTTTCTCGGCGATCTGCTGGACAATAGATAAACCAAGCCCATGTCCTTCTGCACGTTCTTGATGCAAGCGAGTGAAGGGAGCAAATAACTTGGTTTGGGCTTTTTCAGATAATCCCAGACCATTATCACGAACCCAAAAACTTACCACATTATCGTTTTGTACATCGCCTCCTAATTCCAATTTAGGAGGAGAACCTCCATATTTTATGCCATTGCTAATATAATTTGCCCAGATTTCCTCTACCCAAGGTGCATAACCCTTAGCAATCGGAAACTTATCTGAAAGACTGATTTCAGCTTGGCAATCTTTTATCATGTAAACTAATCGTTCTTGTGCTTGGGCAATAATACTAGGCATATCTAATGGCTGTGCGTCTATACTTTCATATTTCGAGGTTTTTGCTAACAAAAGCAGCGCATTAATAATGTCTTCCATTTTATGCCCGGCTTTGGCAACTAAATTAAGTTGTGATCTCAATTCATCATCCAACAAGTTATCTTCCGTACAGATTTCTACCAATTCATCAGAATAACCAACAACCGTGTTGAGAGGGTTTTTTAGATCATGAGCGACCGTGCGAGCAAACGCATCTAATTGCATATTACGTTGCTCTAATTCGGTAGTACGTACCTGCAATTGTTGTTGTAATTTATATAAATTAAGATGCGCGTTGACCCTTGCCAACACTTCTTCTTGTTGAATAGGTTTAGTAATGTAATCAGCCGCTCCCAATTCAAATCCTTTGACTTTATCAACTGTGTCTGTCAGTGCCGTCATAAAAATGATAGGAATTTCCTGCGTGGTTTCTTGGGACTTCAAAATGCGACAGGCATCAAAGCCATTCATTTCGGGCATCATGACATCCATTAAAATCAAGTCCGGATGAGCATATTCAGCTTTTTGGATGGCACGTTTACCATTTTTGGCAATGAGCACTTTAAAGCCGACACTTTTCAAGAAATCGGCTAACACACTGACATTAGCCGGAACGTCATCAACAATTAAAAGCGTATTTTGGTTTAATATATTATTCATCTTTTTAACCTTTACTATCTTTTAGGCCTGACACTCAATGTTCAAGTTTCCAAAACTACAGGGATTGCATGTAACCAAGGATAATACTTTTGAAGTTTTCTCTAAATTGTAACAATTCACGATACTTCATCATTGATACGATCTGCTTTATCCTTGGTTACATGCAATCCTTGTAGTTATTTAGCCGGTTAAAAAAACTTGAACATCAAGTGACCGGTTTTAAAAACCTGTCAGGTCTTGGTTGGACACGTTCTATTTCTTCACATATTTTTCAATTAAATCACAAATTTGCTCTTCTTCAAAGTTTTTGGCCAATTCTTTGATTTTGTTGGCAAATGATGCAAGACTTCTGTCGGCTTGTTCAAATTCTTCCAACCGCTCAACGATGCTATCAAGATCACCCATCATGGCTAGGTCAAATAAAACTGCGGCTTGTTTTTCATTGGGGCCTAACAATTCATCTGTTTCGGCTTCTATTTCAGCCGGTTTTCCATTGTTGGTGTTTTTATTTTCGTAAATCCAAGTCAATTTTAGGTATTTTTTAAGCACTCCCAACAATTCTTCCGCTCGAATTGGTTTTGGCAAAAAATCATCACAACCAGCTTCGACGCTTTGTTCTTTGTGAAATTCAAAAACACTAGCTGAAATCATGATAATAATGGTCTTTTTAAATTCAGAAAATTGCCTAATTTTACGAGAAGCTTCAAAACCATCCATAACCGGCATAACCAAGTCCGTTAAAATTAAATCTGGTTTGTGTTCCAACGTTTTGTTAATACTATCTTTACCATCAACCGCTTCGAACGTTTCAAAACCCAGTGGTGCTAATAAGTTAATTAAAACTGAACGATTGGCTTCTTTGTCATCAACAATAAGGACTTTACAACTTTTACCCTCAAAGCCGGTAATAACCAGATCTTCAGTCTTATCAGGCCCTTTCAAGTTGGATATTTCCGGTAAATCCAATGCAATCCAAAATCGGCTACCCTTTCCTAATGTGCTTTCAACATGTAATTGTCCTGCCATTAGTTCAACAAGCTTTTTCGTAATTGATAAACCCAACCCGGTCCCTTCAGAGCGTGTATTTTGATCTCCGACTTGTTTAAACGGCTGGAAAATATGTTTTATTTCTTCAGTGGAAATCCCAACGCCAGTGTCTTCGACTTGAAAGCGAATTTTTCGATTATGATACCCAACTTTAAAACTAACACCACCTTCTTGGGTAAATTTAACTGCATTACTCAGCAAATTAATGAGAATTTGGCGCAATCTTTTCTCGTCAGCTTGCACCCCTTCAGGTAAATGCGATAGCTTTTCATAAATAAAAGAAATTTCTTTTTGCTTTACCCGCAGTTGGAATATTTGGACAATGCTTTGCAAAAAATCATCAAAACGAAAAGCAGTAGGGTACAGTTCAATTCGATCGGCTTCAATTTTAGACAAGTCTAAAATATCACTGATTAATGTTAATAAATATTCACCACTTTGATGAATGACACGGATAGCATCTTGTTGTTTTTCGTTTAAAGTCTTATCGCGTTGTAAAATTTGGGTATAACCTAAAATACCATTGAGGGGAGTACGCAACTCATGACTCATATTGGCAAGAAACTTACTTTTAGCGCGGTTTGCTGTTTCTGCTTCTTCTTTTGCCAACCGATATTTTTCTTCAACTTCTTTTCTATCGCTGATGTCGTGCAAAATACCAGCAAATTTTCGTCGCCCCGCGATTTCAAATTCACCGACGCTCAAATGAAGATGAAATGTTGAGCCATCTTTACGCTGTCCGATTACTTCACGTCCAATGCCAATTATTCGTTTTTCACCCGTTTCCAAATAATGTCGTATGTAGCCATCGTGATGGGAACGGATATTTTCTGCGGTGAGCATATTGACATTGTGATTGACCACTTCTTCTGCTACATAATCAAACATTTCCTCGATGGCACAATTGCAAGATTCCACAATGCCTTGCGCGTTAATCACAATAATGCCGGCCGGTACAGTGTCAAATATCGCCTGCAATTCGCGCTCTCGTGATTCAGTTTTTTCTTTGGCTTCCTGCATTGCCAGTTCTGCCTGCTCCCGAATAAACACCTCTTCTTGCAATAAAAATGTGGCTTTGGGTAATTTTTGAACGTACTCTTCTGTTTGTCTAAAAATGCTGTACATGCTGATAAATAAGCCGATCAGTACGCAAATGTAACTCAATTTTTTGAGCAAATGGGCGGCATCAAACATCATATCAAATAAGTGTCCGGAAAAAGACATAAACATGACTTGCCCCATAAAACCAACTATAAGCGACAGCACTAACCAATGTTCAAAACCATCTTCTTTCCAGTATCCCTTTTTTAAATAACCAATCAGAGCTAACAAAAAAAACAAGGCTGGTACAAGTTCTTCAGGACGCTGAAAAAACATCTCAGGATAATAAGCACGCGGCAAAGGAACAAAGGCAAAAAATAAGAAACACCCAATTGTCAATATACCGGTAATCACATAAACGGTGCGTTCATCAATAATCCCGGCTTTTCCTCGTTTCTGCTCCCTCAGCCATGCTAGCCAACTCCACCATAATGAGACAGATAAAAATAGACGTGATGCAATCCAACTCCAAGGAATCAGCGACGGAGGGGGTGAAGGGAAATACATATCAAAAAACGTAGAAGTGACAACTGTATGATAGGTATCTAAAAAACCGATACCTAAAAAGCCCGTGCCAATAAACAAAAAGGTATTGTCTTTTTTACTGTAAAAACGTACTAAAGCCATCGCGCCTACAAAAAGAGCCAAAGTAGAAGCCATGAGTTCCATCAAGGTGTGTAATTGCTTACTGCCTTGCCATGTGGAATCTCTCAATAATAAATATCCCAAAAACAAAGCGATAAAAAGTATAACATACGACAATATTCTTTTTTTTGCGGTTGTTTTTAACAGTTTTTTCATAGCAATATTTTTTAATGACATACTGATGGCACAATGGGCAGTTAAGAATTCTACAATCTTTTTTAATGGTGTACTGATAGCATAATAGCTTTTTAGTTAATAATTTTACAGTGATGCCAAAATTATCGCCTTAGAATAAATTCTAAGGCTAACAGCACAAGTCGGCTAAAGCCAACCAGCCTTAGAATAAATTCTAAGGCTAAAAGCACAAGTCGGCTAAAGCCGACTAAACCAGTTAGTATTCTGAGGCTAAATTTTGCAAGAGCCTCATATTTCTATTTATCTTTTCTGAACATATCCCTAATTCCCCGCAGTGCTTGACGAATGCGATGAGGATTTTCAATTAATGCAAATCGCACATGGTCATCTCCGTAACTACCAAAACCTATGCCCGGTGACACCGCTACTTTTGCTTCTGCTAATAATTTCTTCGCAAATTCTAAGGAACCCATCGCTTGGTATCGTTCTGGTATCTGTGCCCATACAAACATTGTCGCTTTGGGTTTTTCCACAGTCCATCCAATGGCGTTTAAACCTTCACATAGTACATCGCGGCGTTGGTAATACATATCCCGAATTTCTCGCACACAATCTTGAGGCCCTTCAAGTGCCGTGATAGCAGCAACTTGAATCGGTGTAAATGTGCCATAATCAAGGTAGGACTTCATGCGCGTTAGAGCCGCAATAAGGGTAGGATTACCACACATGAAACCAAGCCGCCAACCGGGCATGTTGTAACTTTTGGACAAAGAAAAGGACTCCACTGCAATATCAATTGCTCCCGGTACTTGCAAAATTGATGGTGCTTTATATCCATCAAAGACAATATCCGCATAAGCTAAATCTTGTATGATCCATATTTCATATTTTTTAGCAATTTCAACAATTTGCTCAAAAAATTCTAGTTCAACACATTGAGTTGTAGGATTACCCGGAAAATTAAGCACTAACATTTTGGGGGTAGGCCAAGAGTTTGTAATGGTTTTAACTAACTCGGCAAAAAAATCAACGCCGGTAATCAGTGGTACATGGCGTATATCGGCCCCTGCAATCACAAAACCGTAGGGATGAATTGGATAGGCTGGATTAGGAACTAAGACCGAATCTCCGGCCCCAACAGTTGCCAAAGCTAAATGGGCCAAACCATCTTTAGAGCCAATGGTAACAATGGCTTCAGTCTCATGATTTAAAGATACATCATAACGTTGTGCGTACCAATTTGTCATGGCCCGACGTAAACGCACAATACCTTTTGATGCCGAATAACGATGGGTATCTTTGCGTTGGGCAACTTCAACTAATTTATCAACGATATGTTTTGGGGTGGGCTGATCCGGATTACCCATGCCAAAATCAATAATATCCTCACCCCGAGCGCGTGCTTGTGCTTTTAAATCGTTGACAATATTGAACACATAAGGGGGAAGGCGTTTTATGCGAGGAAATTCTTCTTTCAAAGTGAAAAGTCCTTCTATGTTTAAGGTTTGATTGGGAGAAATCAGTTAACTAATAAAACTATATCTTTGATTATACTTTAGTTTATTAATATAATCAAGACACATTTATTTTAAATGTCCCAACTAAACATTTATAACATCTTTATTATCAAAGAATTAAGTTAAAATTACCGAATGCTATTCTTAAATATGTTTAGATTTTTCTATTCACAAGAACAGCAATTCTGTTTATAATGAGCACTCTTTGGAAAACGATTCTGAGTTTTCAAATTTTCACAAAATAAATTAATCAGGGTTGTTTGACATGACTTAAATACCTCCTTCAATAATGGTCAGATATTGATTGGCCACTACACTTTTTTCTAATTTTCATTGGCTCCCTTCGTCTAGTGGCCTAGGACATCGCCCTCTCACGGCGGTAACAGGGGTTCGAGTCCCCTAGGGAGCACCATCTTTCGATTAAATTTTGTGTAATCGTCAGTCAAGTCCCCTAATAATTTATGAATTATTGTAGTCACTGCGGATCGGCACAGTTAAAGCAAAAGGTACCAGAGGGGGATAATTTACCACGCTTTGTGTGCTCCGATTGTCACACTATCCATTACCAAAATCCTAAAATCATCGCCGGTTGTCTGCCGGTGTGGAAAGACAAAATTCTCTTATGTAAACGTGCCATTGAGCCACGTTATGGTTTATGGACATTACCGGCTGGGTTTATGGAAAATAATGAGACTGTTGAACAAGCGGCGGCTCGTGAAACTTGGGAGGAAGCTTACGCAAATGTCGATAAACTGGACTTATATGTGGTAATTAGTTTATCAAGCATCAGTCAGGTGTATATGATGTTTCGTGCTAGATTGCTTGATTTAAGCTTTGCACCCGGTAGCGAAAGTCTTGAAGTCCATCTATTTACTCAGGATGAAATTCCTTGGGACTGTCTCGCATTTCCGGTAATACGTTGGACATTAACTTATTATTTTCAGGATCGTGTTGCAGATCATTTTCCCGTGCATGTAGGCGAAATTGGTTAATTGCGAATTGCGAATTGTGAATGATAAATGCGTTAATGAAATTATCATTCATAAATAAATTTGATTTTTTTGATAAGTTTTTTACGACGATAAATAAACGGGATTAACTTTTCGTTACAAATACTGAACGTACTTGCAAATTTGTGAAAATTAGTTGAATGGCTCATGAACACTTTGATAAATCCATTATCTCAAGTCACTTGGGTTATTCATTCACAATTTACAATTCACAATTAATTTCGTGCGATTAACATTGCCTCGTTCCGAAAACCTTGCGTCTTATCCCCAATAATTCCTTCCTCACGATAAACGACTACCTGCAAGTCGGCAAATAAGTGCAATAATTCATTAGTCTTTAAACGAAAATCGGGGTTTTTTGGACCATAATCGTTGACATGGATACGTGTAAAGGTTTGATAAAACAACAACCCATTCGGTTTAAGGGTTTGTATCAGAGCTGGCACTAAACTTCTATCCAAAAAATGACATACCACGACGACATCAAATGTAGCCGGCGGCGGTGGCTTGAGAATGACATCGCGTACTTCGGTATTAATTTGTAGTTGCTGGGTTTTCGCATAAGCCTGTAAACGCAAAACCGCCGTTTCGGCATAATCCCAAGCATAAGTATCTAAACCATGATGGGCGAGTAGCAGAGCATTAGCTCCTAAACCACAGGCTAAATCTAAAGCTGTACCAGTGGTAGGCAACAAATATTTGTAAGCGGCGATTACCTGACAAGTCCGGGGCATTTCCAAAGTTGCGTAACGGCTATTCCAAAGCAGGGCTTTATTCATGTCTTTGAATCTGGTTTATCAGATGAATAAAAATTTTTTGATGCGGTATCATTCCAATCTTTTTTGCTCAAATCCCAGCTTCGTGCCCAGTAAATAAAAATGGTATCAATAATTGCTATGACAACTTTAATAACATATTTTGCGAGAGCTAATTGAATAGCTTTGGTTAAACCAACTACTGGACTCCATACAATTACTGCATATAGCAAGGTATCAAGTGCTTGTGAGGTAATAGTTGACGCATTATTTCTTAGCCATAAATGCTTACCTTGGGTTTTTTCTTTAATATAATGAAAGAGCCAAACGTCAAAACTTTGTGTAATCAAATAAACGAGAAGGGAACCAAAAACGAAAAGGGGAGTGAAATTAAACAAAGTTACCATTGCATCATGTACTTCTTGAGCATGTGCTGTTTGTGAGGGTAAGAACAGTAAGCTTATGTAGATCATCGTAACTGTAACAATACTTGTCACAAAACCTAATAGTACGGCGCGTTCACTTTCTCTCTTGCCGTATTTTTCACCAAGCAAATCGGTGGCGAAATATATACCGGAATAAAGTATAACTCCCAAACTGGTTTCCATACCAAAAATAATGGTAAGTTTAGGCCCTTGAAGGTTACTCAACATGATATTAAGTATGACAATAGCATAGAGTCCCATTTTACCAAATAGTCGGTAGAGCAGTAAGGTTATGGATAAATCAGCCGCAACCGTCAATAACCATAACCCATCTTGAGAATTTAATGTCAAAAAAAAGTCAAATATAGCAGATAATGGTGACATGTTTTTCTAGTCCATCAATTTTTAACCGGGGTGGCCGAGAGTTAAAATCTCCAAAATTTACCCGCACTATTGCAAAAACTCATTAATTTATATTTCCTCAATTTAATATTAGAGTTTATACCGATTTAACACAACTTATTGATTTTATTAATATTCCAACTTTGGAAAAAGCAATGAAATCAAGCACTTAAATTTGATCGGTATAATGTCTATTATTATCTACATTTAAATGTGATGGGCTCCTGAGCCACAAATTTCAAAGACATAGATAATAAAGTAATAGCTTAATAAACTTATAGTGCGGAAGTTACCCACCTTTTGAGGGATTGAGTCTGACACCGGGGTACGTCATCGTTACAACACATAAGACATGTAGCATAGAGTTTCCCCGATACCTTTCTCATAAGTTTGTACGGCAATTTTGTATGGTTTTTGGATAAAGCTGTTAAATAAAATACCAGTACAATTGCAAAAATTAGGTAACTCGCAAAAAATAAAATACCAGTCAGGGGCTTTTGCAACGGATTGCCCTTACAAATAATCGATGACTGTAGGGGCATACCGATTTGGCCCTAGTATATTACTTTTTTGCGAGTTGCCTTAAATCAAGTCTCAGGCAAAAACTTGGTATCTTGTCAAGACTTTTACTATCGGCAGAAAAAATTTACTTGTGCATTAACTAATTAAGAATTAGAATTTGACCATTTGGACAAATTTGGTGATAACCTTATAAATACTCCAAGCAAAATTGTGTCCCGTTTTTATTAAATAGCCCATTGATGGGTTGCTGGATTATTTTTATTAAATAGCCCATTGATGGGTTGTTGGATTATCCTTTATTTCCTTAAGTATTGAAACTGTCCACGATACCCTTATATTTTTGGGTATGTCAATTTTAATAGCAAAGAGTGAGAGATAATGACGATTGAAACACATAAAGAAACGCTTGGCTTTCAGACCGAAATAAAGCAATTACTTGATTTAATGATACATTCCTTATATAGCAATAAGGAAATTTTTCTGCGTGAGCTGATTTCCAATGGCTCTGATGCGGCTGATAAGTTGCGGTTTGAAGCTTTGTCAGATGATGCACTGTATGAGGGCTCACCAGATTTAAAAATTTGGGTTAATGTCGATAAAGATGCTCGAACGATTTCAGTGCGTGATAACGGTATCGGGATGTCGCGTGAAGAGGTGATTGACAATATTGGCACCATTGCCAAATCCGGCTCTCGGCAATTTTTTCAATCCCTCACTGGTGATCAAGCCAAAGATAACCAGTTGATTGGACAATTTGGGGTGGGATTTTATTCCTCATTCATCGTCGCTGAAAAAGTAACTCTGTTAAGTCGTCGTGCCGGTAATGATTCCTCACGCGGAGTGAAATGGGAGTCATCTGGAGAAGGTGATTACAGTATTGAAACGGTCGAACGCAAACAACATGGGACCGAAGTAATTTTGCATCTGCGGCCAGATGAAGATGAACTGTTACAAGACTATCGCCTAACCACCATCATCAAAAAATATTCGGATCACGTCACTTTACCTATTGTGATGCCGAAAGTCACCACCGATAAAGACAAGGATGAAACCACTATCGAAGAAGAAGTGGTGAATACAGCGAAAGCATTATGGGCACGATCTAAAACCGAAATCACTGACGAAGAATATACCGAGTTTTACAAACATGTTGCCCATGACTTTGAAGCACCGTTAACATATATCCACAACAAAGTTGAGGGTAAAAATGAATATACCACGCTGTTATTTATTCCCTCAAGGGCTCCATTTGACTTGTGGGATCGCAATAACCGTCGAGGGGTTAAACTGTATGTGCGACGTGTGTTCATTATGGACGATAACGAGAAGTTATTGCCACCGTATTTGCGTTTTATCCGTGGGGTGATTGATAGCAATGACTTACCGCTGAATATCTCGCGGGAAATTTTACAACATAACCAGCAAATCGACGCTATCCGTTCCGGTGCCGTGAAAAAACTCCTTAGTGCATTGGAGAATATGGCACAGAATGAACCGGATAAATACGCAACTTTTTGGCGAGAATTTGGCAAAGTACTCAAAGAAGGCGTTATTGATGACCACGGTAACAAGCCGCGTATTGCTAAGTTGTTACGTTTCTCGACAACTAATGACGATAACCCTACTCAAGCCGTTTCGCTTGACGATTATGTTGGGCGCATGATCGATAAGCAGGAAAAAATTTACTATGTCACAGCTGAAAGTTTCGCCGCCGCGAAAAATAGTCCACATCTTGAAGTATTCCGCAAAAAGGGTGTTGAGGTATTGTTACTCAGTGACCAAATTGATGAGTGGTTAGGGGCACATCTCACTGAGTTTGAAGGTAAACAGTTACAATCGGTGACTAAAGGTGAACTTGATTTAGGTGATTTCATTGATAGTGATGAAAAAAGTGAGGCTGAAAAAGCATCAGACACCTTAAAACCATTGCTGGAACGCATCAAAACCGTTTTAGGCGAGCGAGTGAAAGAGGTGCGGGTTACTTATCGTTTGACGGAATCGCCGGCATGTTTGGTAGCAGACGAACATGCGATGGATGCCAGTTTAGAACGCCTACTCAAATCAGCCGGACAAACAATTCCTGGCAGTAGTCCCATTTTGGAAATTAATCCGCAACATCCAATTATCAATGCACTCAAAGAAGAAACGGATGAAAAACGTTTCAACGACTGGGTGTTTATTTTACTTGACCAAGCATCACTTAGTGAAGGAGGGCAATTGGACGATCCGGCGGCGTTTGTCAAACGCCTAAATGAGATGTTTGTGTCGATGGGTAATTTGTCTTCGCCCCGTATTATTACTCTGAGTTAAGAATTAATAATAAGCGAATAGTGGATAGCAAAAAAATTATAGTGATCCTTCATTCGTTGTGGAACGCTTCTTGGGGTTTGCAACCACGTCCGAAACGTTTTATTTACAAATCATTTGGGATCACTTGAGTCAACTGATGTTTGAAAAAAACCGGAACTCTGATTAAATGATTGCATGATAACTATTGATATTGGCTGGACATTATCTAAAAAAAACAATAGCAATTGCTATTGTTGTTGATATTGTTCATGACATTGCACATATCTCAATAAAATTATACTATAGTCTAGCCAGATAAATATTTTGGTGACGATACCAGCGTTTTTTCCAAAAACTTGGTATCCAATCCATTTCTCTGTAATACTTAATAGGTTTTGGCGTAACATAAATCGGTAACTGACTATTTGCAATTTGTTTTAATCTGGAATAGAATCAAAAAACTAGACACGTTTGCTTTTTTTTGTTAAAATGCGTCCCGTTCAGTGTGAATCTAGGTTTTGTCAAAATACCAATGGCAAATTTGAGGGTTTATGCATAGGTTCAAAGCGTTTGCCAATCAACTTGCGCGTAGCCTTCGTAAAATGGAGAGGTGTCCGAGCGGCTTAAGGAGCACGACTGGAAATCGTGTGTACGTTTATAACGTACCGAGGGTTCAAATCCCTCTCTCTCCGCCAATTCAATAAATCTATGGTGGCCGGTGTCGGTCCCCTCGCAATGCTAAGTTGTGAACCCCGTCAGATCCGGAAGGAAGCAGCGGCAGCAATGGATGTGTGTGCCGGGGTGCGGCTGGCGCGGGCTACCACCCTCTTATTTAATTTCTATAGAAGTTCAGAAAAATAAATTCTTTGATACCCAAATTTCTTGACACAAATTTGGGCACCCTTCAAAAATGTGGGGGGGCAACACTTCGAGGCCCTACATGCCCATTTTCTAGGGTCAAGGCAAGCAAGATTGGTTGCCTTTGTCACTGTAAATAAAACGGTAAAATGGTATTGCAAACACCAAACGCCAGAATGGCCTTCAAAAAGCCATTTGATAAATCCGTTATCTCAAGCAACTTGGAATGTTTATTCACCATTCATAATTCTTAATGAGCCATTCAATAATTCACCATTCATAATTCTTAATTCACCATTCAAAAGACATGGCATATCAAGTTCTAGCCCGCAAATGGCGCCCCCATGATTTCCCGCAAATGGTGGGGCAAGCTCATGTTCTGCAAGCCTTGACAAACGCACTTACAAGTAACCGTCTCCATCATGCCTATTTATTCACTGGCACTCGTGGGGTGGGAAAAACTACGGTGGCACGGATTCTAGCAAAATCTCTCAACTGCGAAAGTGGGGTAACAGCACATCCCTGTGGACAATGTCTTACCTGTCGTGAAATTGATGAAGGGCGTTTTGTTGATTTAATTGAAGTCGATGCTGCCTCGCGTACCAAAGTTGAGGATACCCGCGATTTATTGGAGAATGTGCAATATGCCCCATCGCGGGGGCGTTATAAAGTCTACCTCATTGATGAGGTACACATGCTATCTACGCACAGTTTTAATGCCTTGCTCAAAACCCTAGAAGAACCGCCATCACATGTAAAATTCCTACTTGCTACCACTGACCCCAAAAAGTTACCTCCAACTATTCTATCGCGCTGTCTCCAATTTAATCTCAAACGTCTACCCCGCCAACAAATTGTCCCACATCTGACCAAAATCGTCCTTGAAGAAGGCATTAGCTATGAAGCGGGGGCATTAAACTTATTGGCACAAGCCGCAGATGGGAGTTTGCGTGATGCGTTAAGTTTGTTAGATCAAGCAATTGCTTATGGTTCTGGCAATTTGTCAAGTGTTGATGTGGGCAATATGTTAGGTACATTGGATCAAAATGTTGTGCTAGAATTGGTAAAAGGGTTAGCAACTAATGATGCTGCGACTATATTGCAACAGGTTGCGGTTTTGGCTGAACAAAATCCAGATTTTGTTGACCTTTTAGGTGATATACTGTCTTTATTACAACGAATTGCTTTGGCACAAGTTGTTTCGAGAACCGTTGATACCAATCAACCGGATGGCTCCGTAATTTTGCAACTTGCCCAACAACTGTCACCTGAAGATGTGCAATTGTTTTATCAAATTGCTTTGCTTGGACGGCGTGATTTACCCCTTGCTCCCGAACCGCGCGGCGGTTTTGAGATGGTGATATTGCGTATGTTGGCATTTCGTCCCAATAGGGTTTCACTTGAAACTGCAGACGTACCACCGGTTCAAAACAAAATGCCCCCTTACAAAGCAGCACCTAAGAGTATCCCTTTGGTATCCGCTGAACTACCCCCACAAAGTTCAATGAATAGTGGTGACGAATGGGGGAGTGTCGTACAATCGTTAGGTCTCAACGGCTTGGTAAGACAACTCGCGCTTAGTTGCGAATTAAAACAACGTGAGGGAGACGTATGGCACTTGACTTTGTCACCTACCAATAAGTTGTTATTCACGGAAGACCGAAAAAAGCAAATCGAAAAGATGTTACGAAAACAGCATGGCGATTTGCAAAGTATATATATTCGTGTAGGACAAAAGGAGACTGAAACTTCGGCTGTTGAGCAACGACGCATTCAAGAAGCCCATCAACAATACGCAGTTAATGCCATTGACAATGATCCTTTTGTTACTTATATGGTTGATCACTGTGAAGCACGAATCAACAAAATTCAACTGTCGATTAACTGAATAATTGTGGATTGTAAATTGTGAACTTTCAAACTGGTTAAAGAATTATGAAAAAATACTATCTAAAAACTAAAGCACTGTTAGCAATATTGTTGTTGGTTGTTTGCTCAACCATCAACGCAATTGAACCAAATAGTGAGGATGAAACCTCTTGGTGGGAAAGAAGCAAACAAGCAATAGTAAATATGTTTGGTGGTTCTACCCAAACTACCGGGGATTATCGCTCGCTACCAACAGAATCTTCCCGACAAGACATCCCCCAAGAAAAAGATGCTTTATTTGCAAAAATGTGGAAAAAAGTGACTGTGACACTTAATAATGTGTTAGCTCTTGAGAAGGAGCAGGAAACGCTTCCAGATTCAGCTTGGTTTGGCCCCGATAAAATAAGTACTCAAAGTAATATCAACGAACTGCTTGATGAAGCGGTGTCGATCCTGAGTGTTTCTAAAACTACAGAAACGAGACAACGCATCCGTGTACTTGAAGATGAAGTCCGCAACATGAGACAAACAATTTCTCAATACCGTCAAGCTCAAATTGGTGCCCCAATTCGATCAACATGGAAAACCACAGTGGCAGACTTTGATGCCAAAATTAAGCAACAGAGTGAACTTATTGAGCGGAAACACAAGACGATTGACGAACTGAAAATCCGGTTTGCCCAAGAACTTTCCGACAAAGGATTGTCTATCACACAAGCACAGTTAAACATATTATTATCAAGCGTGGTAGGAGATGATCTTATTCAAAGCAGTGTCGTCTATGATAATGTTAAACAAATCAGCCAACAATTGATGTTCCTTACCATCAACAGTAATGAAGATGTTGATATCAGTCAACGCTATTATGGCATGTACACGGTATTATTAAAAACGGTGTTACACATGCAGCAACAATTCATTGACAATATTGATGAGAAATATTTGCCTAAGATAGAACAAATTATCACCGATGTCCAAAATATAAATGCCAATACCCAAAATTTGTTACGTGGTGAAAGGGACAAAAACCGTCGCCAACATTTGAAGGCTAACGATCAGGCTCAGTTATTGACTTTACAAACGGCCGGGTTATACCAGAGGCATTTAATAAGACAACGTAGTAAAGTTATCATCGCCAAAGACAAAACCACTACCGATTTGCGGATCGCACAAAACACCTATAAAACGGTCAGAATCGGTGGCGAATTAATTAATTTATTACGCACCAGCCAAAAATCTTTTGATTTGTTACTTAATATTCAAGTGCCAGATTTGTTAGTGTTTAAAAATCTGCAAATGAAACAAGAGTTTGCCATACTGACCAAAAAGATAACTGAATAAACCACTAAACCTGCTTGGTATTAGGAATATGCATGAAATAATTAGGGCAACCAAATCGGCGTGCCCCTACATTTTGCTATGATTTGTAGGGGCAGAGCAAGATTGGTTGCCCCAAGTTGTTTCATGCACGTTCCTTATCGACCGGGCCGGTTTGGCTTCATTCCATATGATAGGGGATTGACTAATGAAAGGTGGACTTGCCAATTTGATGAAACAAGCCCAACAAATGAAAACCAGTTTTGAAGAGGCACAGAAAGAATTAGCTGATTTGGAAATCATTGGCGAATCTGGTGGTGGCATGGTCAAAGTCATTATGACCGGGCGGCACGATGTACTTTGTTGTAAAGTGGATCCTGAAGTTCTGAAGGAAGGTAAAGAAATGTTGGAAGATTTACTAGCCGCTGCTGTCAATGACGCAGTGCGTAAGGTCGAAACAACCAGTGCCGAAAAAATGGCTGGGCTGACTGGTGGTTTAGCATTGCCGGAAGGTATGAAACTGCCATTTTGAATGAAAGAAAAATAATTATCCGTAACATATGGTTTTTCAGAAAAATAAATTCACAAACACAAGGATCGAATCGTACACAAAGATCGACGAAGTTATTTTTCTGAACATCTTTAGAATGTTCAGAAAAATAAATTAAATTGGTTAGAAACTTCGGCACGAATCGGTCCTTGGGAACGATTCTATGAAGTTATTTATCTGAAAAACTATATAGTTATTTACCAAAAATCATTTTATCGGATGGGCAATCGTTTTGCGGAGCTTAATAGGTGGTTTGAAACTCCATTAGGACGACGCTTATTGAGCGAGGAAGCTCACGTTTTGCAGCAAGTTTTGCCGCATTTATTTGGCTATCATTTGTTGCAAATTGACTGTATAGGACATGGTTATTTGCTTGAGAGTAGTCGTATCATGCACCGTTGCATATTAACTAGAGATGCCAATACCATGATAAACAAGCCTTATTCTAAAATCTTGGCACTTGCTGATGCTTTACCATTTGCTCACGATAGTCTTGATGTTGTAGTGTTGCCACACATTTTAGAATTTGAAGATAACCCGCATGAAATCCTGCGCGAAGTGGAACGAGTCTTAATTCCAGAAGGTTATATGGTAATTTTAGGTTTTAACCCCATGAGTTTGTGGGGAGCATGGCATTGGATCCCAACACAACGTAAAACTGCCCCATGGTGTAGAAGGTTTCTACCACTTTTACGCATAAAAGACTGGTTAGCTTTGTTGAATTTTGAGGTAACAGAGCAACAGACTTTCTTTTTTACATTGCCTTTTTACAGTGGTCATCCTAATAATTATACGAAATATTTGGAAAAACCCGGCTTACATTGGACCAGCAATTTGGGGGCAGTGTATATGCTGGTTGCGAAAAAACGTGTTGTTACCTTAACTCGTATAAGAGAACCTCGATGGCTGGCTCAACCGGCTTTGGCAACCTGAATAAAGATAAAGAGTTTGAGAAAAAAATTCTTGTGATTCTTGTGATGGATAGACAGGTTTTTAAAACCGGTCTGGTCTGAAAGGTATACTCAACCGTGAAAATGTGAATGCACCCGCTATAAACTAAATATTTGCTATGCGTCAAATTGTCTTAGACACTGAAACTACTGGCCTTGAACCGAGCTCCGGTCATCGCATAATTGAAATTGGTTGTCTAGAAATATGTAACCGATGTATCACTAACAAGCGTTATCACCAGTACTTGCAACCGGATCGTAAAATTGACACTGAGGCTGGTACTGTCCACGGTATTACCAATGAATTTCTCGAAGATAAACCGCGTTTTGCGGACGTGGTGGCTGAATTTATTGATTTTATCCGAGATGCTGAACTGCTCATCCACAATGCCGGCTTTGATGTGTCATTTATCAATCATGAATTAGATTTGCTCAATCTTGATTGGCAACCACTGAATCATTATTGTCAAATAACCGATACCTTAGCCCTTGCAAGGGAACTGCATCCCGGTCAAAAAAATAATTTGGATGCGTTATGTAAACGCTATAATGTAGATAATGGAGGCCGTCAGTTGCATGGGGCGTTGCTTGATAGTGAAATTCTCGCCGAAGTGTATTTAGCCATGACCGGCGGACAGGTTAGTTTGTTATCCGAAGGATATCATACACAGACAAATATACACAATGTCATCAAACGTATTTCTCAAAACAGAGCCGCTTTAGCGGTGTTGGCTCCCAGTGATGAGGAGTTACAAGCGCATGAAAAATGTATAGCAACAATTGATAAATTTAGTGGCGGAAAGTGTGTATGGCTGGGATTAGAGTCCGGGTTTGTAGCCGAGCATCCGTAAATGATTTTTAAGAACGATAAATTCTTTTCACCGGCTTGCTCCGAATCCGATACAAAGCAATTTCCCCAAATAAGTTTGGCACTAAGCGCATAGACCAACCAGTGTGGTGCGTTGTATCGACCGCCGCTCGTTGCAACACTTCAATATCTAACATGCGACAAAGATTTTCAAAATCATGTAGGGTGCATAAATGAATATTTTCGGTGTCGTACCATTTACTCGGTAAAGCACGAGATATCGGCATAACACCCCCGAAAAATAGGGAAAAACGGGCTCGCCAATGACCAAAACTGGGAAAAGTTACAATTCCTTCACTACCAACGCGCAACATTTCCAACAATAACTCATCCGGACGGCGAATAGTTTGGATGGCTTGCGTCATCACCACATAATCAAAACTATCATCGGTAAAGTCGGATAACCCTTGATTTAAATCGGTATGAATGACATTGACACCGGCCCTAAGACAAGAAGCAATATTATCTTCGTCAATTTCTAAACCATAGCCAGTGACTTGACGAGTATCGCGCAAACATGCTAACAAAGTCCCGTCACCACATCCTAAATCAAGGACATGCGAGCCTTCAACAATCCATTCTCTAATCAATGCTAAATCAGTACGCAAGTCCATCATTATTTTACTCCGGTATTTCTATTTGCTGCATATAAGCTTGAAAAATTTGTTTATAACGAGAAATAGGCATCAAAAACGCATCGTGGCCTTCATGAGCTTCGATTTTGGCATAACTCACACTTTTTTTATTATCTAATAATGCTTTAACTATCTCGCGTGAGCGGGCTGGCGAAAACCGCCAGTCACTTGTAAATGCAATCACTAGAAATTTGGCAAGTACCTGGCTCAAAGCTGCTGAGAGATCATTATCATAAACACTCGCTGGATCAAAATAATCAAGAGCCTTGGTCATTAAGAGATAAGTATTGGCATCAAATCGATCTACAAAAGAACGGCCTTGATGATGTAAATAGCTTTCGACTTGAAATTCCACTTCATCAAAGCCAAAGTTCAATTTGCCTTCGCGTAATTCTCGCCCAAACTTTTTCCGCATGGAAACATCAGATAAATAGGTAATGTGCCCCAACATTCGAGCCAACATCAAACCTTTACGTGGAGCTGTGTGGTGTTGGTAATAATGACCGGCGTGAAATTCTGGATCACTAAGAATAGCTTGACGAGCAATTTCGTTAAACGCAATATTTTGCGCGCTGAGTTTTGAGGCGGCAGCAATTACTACGCAATGACGCAAATGTTTGGGGTAATCTATTGCCCATTGCAATGCCTGCATACCACCCAAACTGCCACCAACCACCGCTGCCCATTGTGAAATACCTAAAACATCACCAAGACGTGCTTGACTTTTCACCCAATCATGCACTGTAACAATGGGAAAATCGGGGCCATAAGGTTTACCCGTTTCCCCATTAATGCTATTAGGGCCGGTTGAACCTTTACAACCACCTAAATTATTCAAGGACACTACAAAAAAACGATTAGTATCAATGGGTTTACCGGGACCAATACAAGATTCCCACCAACCGGGCTTTTTATCTTGCATACTATAGTAGCCGGCGGCGTGATGATCACTACTTAATGCATGGCAAATCAATATGGCATTAGAAAGTTTTTGGTTTGAGATACCGTAAGTTTCGTATACCAGTTCATAATTTGGTAAGGTGTATCCACAATCTAACGTCAAAGGTGTTGTAAACTTATGAACTTGTGGCTTCACCAATCCCACACAATCAGGAGGTAATATGTCAGGCATAATCGCATCCTATATAATTGTGAATTGTGAATTGTGAATGAATAATCCGGCTGGGTGAGCCATTCTTATCTTTTCACAAGATTAGGATAGAAGATAAAAAATTAAATTATTGAACTATGATTAAATGATTACATTCGAGCTATGATTGGGATAAAATTTTCCTCCTTGCAAACCCCTTTAACCTTTCCCAAAGCATGTCCATACACAACTTCATAAGTTACCGGTAATAATTTTTCTGGGGAACGATATTGTTCATAAGCCGCCAACATTGCTTGGAATTTACCTTTTCCCATCAAACCGCGTGACCGTCCAGCAGTTATATTGTGTGCCCCGGTATACTTTAACTCTTTCATTAATTTACTGATTTCATTATAGGTAAATTGAAATTGTTCAACATCCATCACTGGATTGCTTAAACCTACCTCAAGTAGAATGTCACCTATGTCATGCATATCAAGAAAATGATTAACGTGGCTGGCATTATCAACTTGTGCCCAACTATGGCGTAATTCATTTAATGTATTTGGTCCAAAAGTAGAAAAAAATAATGCGCCATCTGGTTTTAATACCCGCCAAAACTCAGCAAAAACGGCATGAATATCATTGCACCATTGTAACATTAGGTTAGATACCAATAAATCTACATCGTTATCAATAAAAGGTAATTGCGTTGCATCAGCACAGACGAAAAATTGTTTTGAAGATGGTGTTTGTTTAGTTGCTTCTATCATCATTTGTGGTGCAATATCAATGTTATATACATAAGCCTTTTTATACTGAGAACCAAGGGCACGGGCCAATCTACCAGTTCCGGCTCCAACATCTAAAATTTGTCGTGGCTCTATTTTTAACCATTGCAAACGTTCCAACAGCTCATCTCCAACAATTTTTTGGATGTTAGCGTATCGTTCATAAGTGGGAGCTGCACGATTATAAGATTGAGAAACTTTATGTTTATCCAGATATTCAGGGGGCCGCGAATTCATTCAAAAAACCTTGTAATAAATGCATGAAAATTTTAGGGTGAGACAAAAAAGGTAGATGGCCAGCGGATTGGATACAGACAGTTTGTAATTTTGGCCACCATCGCTGACAGTCATTTCCTACCCCCACTGGGATAATTGTATCGCGTTCGCCTAAGCATAATAAAGCCCGACAGTGAATGTGTGCTAGTTGGGCGCGTAAATCGGTATTTTGTAATAATTGTAATCCGGCTTGTAAAGTTTTTTGTTGCGGGGCAGTGGTTTTTTTAAACAACGCATTGAGAATTCTCAGTTGTTGACGGGCAGCTTCACTGCCTTTCACTTGTAATGCTAGAAAACGTTGTAAAGTTCCTAGTGTATCGGTTTGCAATTGTTTGGCAAATTGTTGTAATACAGCCGGCTTCATAGCATGAGGCCAATCTTTGGCGGTGATGAAACGGGGGGAAGTGCTCACCAAGCCAAGTACACGAACTGAAGTCGGTTGCCATCTTGCCATTGCCATTGCCAGCAAACCACCCAATGACCATCCTATCCACACCGATTCATCTGGTAAATTGGCAGCTAACTTTGTAGTGAGAGTAGGCAAGGTATATTCACACATTGGGCTACGCCCATGCCCGGGTAAATCGACTTGGTAGACGCGCCAATATCGGGCCAGTTTGGCTGCAATGTCGTTCCAAATTTCGCCATTAAAACCCCAACCATGTAATAATATCAATGGCTTACCTTGACCTTGGGCTTTGATAAATAGGTCCATTAAAATTTAAGAAAGAAAAAAAAAGCCCCACGGCTCTCTTATACAGCCAAGGGGCTTTCTTATGTCAAATTAAAAATGCCGCGCAAGTCGAAAAAGCTCATGACAAAGGTGCTCTGGCCAACTGAGCTACAGGGGCATCGCTTTACCCCCGGTGGGATTTGAACCCACGACAACCCGCGTAGAAGGCGAAGATGTATGTATGCTTTTTCCGTTAGGGCGCGGCGTGTAAACTTTTTTTCAAATGCGAATTGAGTACTTTGAAACCTTAAAAACAACGAATTTTCCGCTATTTGTAGTAGTCAAGACGATGTTATATAGTTTGTAGGGCTCCTAAAGCGATAGCGTATCTACCCTACATTATGTTTAACATCAATCTGACCATTACAAAATTTTCCGCTATTTCGTTGTAACATTCTTCGGTTGCGGTTTGGTGGTAGCAATACGAAGTTAAGCGTGGCCAATACCAAACGTCACGTTTCAACGTGAACCTTCATAATGAAATTAAAAATGCCGCGCAAGTCGAAAAAGCTGCATGACAATTTTAGGTGCTCTACCAATTGAGCTACAGGGGCATCTACCCCCGGTGGGATTCGAACCCACAACAACCCGCATTGGAAGCGAATATGTATGTATGCTTTTTCCGTTAGGGCGCGGCGTGTAAACTTTTTTTCAAATGCGAATTAACGTTTCGGACGGGGTTGCAAACCCCGTCCAGCACCAAGAATTAACTTTTCGGACGGGGGTTGCAAATCCCATCCGTCCAGCACAAATTTTTAATTAATTCGTTGCACTCAGTTTATCAGCCACTATTTCTAGCCGTACACAGCCTCTGGGCGCACAATAATATCACCGCTTGGACGGTGCTCAACCACATAAGACTGAATACGTTGAAAACCGATATCAAAGCGTTGGGCTAGACGCATTTTAACATCTCTATCTTTCATGTTACTGGTAATGCCCAAATCATGCAATGCAAAATCGTAAGAGTGCCCTTCAAAACGTAAATGAACCATTCTTCTTATTAATATATATGAAAAAAAAGAAGGGGTGCCATTATAGCAAAGTGATTAAAAAATGCAAACCATATATATTACCTAAATAAATTAATCATTAGCAGATTTGATAAGTTCCGGCAAGACTTTATCAAGATATGCTTTTATATCTGTGACGACTCCTTTCATGGCTTTATTTAACGCCACTTCTATTCGCGCTTGGACGATTTTTTCTATTTGTTGTTGGAGTGCTTTTATCTGAATTTCGTTAAGTATGGGTGGTAGTTCTTCAGTTGTTGGTACATCTTTACCCGGCACAACAACATCCTTTAAAATCGGCAGATCAATTTTGTTTGCGGTTTTCATCTGTGTAACGAAGAATTTAAAAATTCGGCTCTCATTCTTAACGATTAATATCATGTACTCTCAAGACATAATTTCTATCCCTATAAAAGCGATAACGAGTTCGCCCAGCCTCACGCCCCCGGTGTGTATCATCAACGATATCAGCAATACGTTCAAACTGTTCAAAATTCGGTGGTACCATTTCGGTTAAATTGATTAACACATTCATCCCTTCGCTGATTTGCGATGTATAGCCTATCTGTATGGGGGCTTTTGAATTATTGATTAAGGGATAAATGTCATGCGGCAAAAAACTTTCGTCTTTAAACGTCCATAGCGTTACATCAAGTCGTTGAGCCGATGTTATGGAATCAGTATGGATATGAACCCGGTAGCCTTGATGCCAAGCCTTATCAGCTAATTGGATTGCAAGATGTTCCTTTGCTTGGAGAAATTGTGTATGTAAAATATAAAAATCAACCGGAGGCATATAATCATTGACGAAAATTTTTTTACGAAGAAAACTTATGGTAGAATGACCCTATCCACCAAATCGGCTATGGGTGGTGGATTGACGTGTGATCTCAATTTGATAATGTAGTAATAAGTTTGGATTTCATTTACAAAAAGCACTGGCACAAAATGAGCCTTCGGTATTTTCAATGACTTATGGCGGCAAAAAAAAACCGTCCAGCAAGAAACCAAGTTTTTTTCCAAAAACTTGGTTTCTAAAAAAAAACGATTATTTATGCACTGGTACTTATGTAACCGCACTCAAATAAACTTAAAAAATCAAACATCCAAAAAATTTCATGAGCCGGTGATATTAAGCCAATTACCAATTTCTGTTACTCTTCAACAGTAGCGGCTGAAACCGGGGCAGTATCTACTTCTTCCTTACTGCGGTTAATGAGATATTGTGTTAATAATGGCACCGGCCGGCCGGTCGCACATACTTCTTTCTTATCAGTTAGCCATGCGGTTCCGGCAATATCCAAATGTGCCCAGCGGTATTTTTTAGTAAAACGTGACAAAAAGCAAGCTGCCGTGATGGGGCTTGCCTCACGTCCGCCAACGTTGGCGATATCAGCAAATAGACTATCAATTTGTTCTTGGTAATCTTCCCACAATGGCAATTCCCAAGCACGATCACCGCTAAATTTACCAGCATTAAGCAAATCATTAGTTAAGGGATTATGGTTACTCATCAAACCGTGAGCATGTTTACCTAAAGCCACCACACACCCGCCGGTTAGCGTGGCAATATCGATAACAACATCCGGCTTGAAACGTTCCACATAAGTGAGTGCATCACATAAAATCAGACGGCCTTCAGCATCAGTATTAACTATTTCAACGGTTTGTCCCGATAAGCTAGTGACAATATCACCCGGTCTCATGGCTTTACCACTAGGTAAATTCTCAACAGTTGGAATAACTCCGACCACATTTATTGGTAATTGCAACTCCGCAATGGCTGACAACGTGCCTAATACTGCAGCCGCACCACACATATCAAATTTCATTTCTTCCATATGCTTGGAACGTTTAATGGAAATCCCACCGGAGTCAAAAGTAACACCCTTGCCAACTAAAACCACTGGTGCTGCATTCTTTTTGCCATTGCGATATTCTAAAACAACTAGGCGAGGTGGTTGCTCACTCCCTTTAGAAACTGCCAGTAAGGTATTAAAACCCTGTTTTTCTAGGTGGGTTTCCGTAAGCACTTTACAAGTGAAGTTTTCATGTAAAGTACACAGGCTTTTGGCCTTATCAGCTAAATAGGAAGGCGTACACTGATTACCCGGCAAATTACCCAAATCCTGAGCCAACTTGACACCATCGGCAATTTTTTGGGCTTCGCGACTGGCTTGTTCGGCTATACCTAATTCACGACGTGATGCCACACTAAAGACGATTTTACGCAAAGGGCGGCGTGTGTTTTCTTTTTTAGTTTTAAGTTGATCAAAAACATATAAAGTGGATTGTGCCGTTTCAATCGCTTGACGGATACACCACGCCGTATCACGACCACGTACATTCACCTCCGTCAAATAACACACGGCTTCCATAGAACCGGTTTCATGCAATGTGTTTATTGCTTGAGTGATGATTTTACGATATTGGTTATCACCCAATTCTCGTTCACGACCACAACCGACCAGCAAAACACGATCAGCCAACGTGCCCGGCACATTGTGCAATAATAAGGTTTGACCGGGTTTACCCTCTAAATCCCCCCGACGCAAAATAGCAGAGAGATGCCCTTCACTGGCATCATCAATTCGTTTAGCGACATCTGATAAACGACGGGGCTCATAGACACCCAAAACGATGCAAGCAGAACGTTGTTTTTCAGGGTGACCACTTTTAATATTAAATTCCATGTTAATTCCTAAACGTTAAATTTTAGACAAAGACTTTGGGTGTAAAAAAAAGATTGTTATATCGATTAGTGAACCGTCGATACGTGTCCACAAGCGTGGTTCGATTTTCCGAGATTAAGTCAAACTTGATGAGACACAAATTAAAATTTTGGGGTAATTCTCTTACATCTTCAAGTTTAAGTCAAAAGGAAAATTAAAATTTTGAGGTAATTCTCTTACATCTTCAAGTTTAAGTCAAAAGAAAAGTTTTTTGGCTTGCCACATTAAGCCAGATTATTTTTGGTTTTTCACAAAGGTATCAAAATCTAAGCAACACAATGGCTTAGTTGTATTGTTCGACAATTTCGTATAGTTTATCCTCAGTCTATTCAAGTTTTTTAAGATGACTATAATTTGTCAGATAAGCAATTTCAAAAAGATATACATTCTGAACATCTATAGACAGAACCAGTTATAAGCGACACCTTGTTCATAAACGTGCTATAGACTTTCATAAAAATGTTTGCAGTCAAACCTCGGAAGTTTTGGAAACCTCGGAGGTTTTTTTTAAGTGAACTTATTTATCTGAACGTCTATAGATTGTATCCATTTATCATCAACAACGCAAAGATAACGGAGTACTTTTTGATTATTAGTCGTTACTTATTTTATGAAATACTGCAAACCTTATTGGCTCTAACCGCATTATTGTTACTGATTTATATCAGTCACCGGTTTATGGCGTATTTAGTACAAGCCTCAGTAGGTGATTTACCGGCACAGTTTATTTTTCAATTGTTAGCCCTCCGCCTACTTAGTGACTTGATGCTTATTTTGCCCTTGGGATTTTTTTTAGCACTTTTGTTAGTTTTAGGGCGGTTATATAAAGATAATGAAATTACTGCTATGGCAGCTTGCGGCATAGCGGTGCCGGTCATCCGTATTATCGGTTTCGGTGTTATTTTTGCCGTTATTATTGGCATACTATCTCTTATACTTGCACCTTGGGCAGAAAATCAAAGGGTGACTTTACAATCCCAATTGAAGACGTTAGCAGAAGTTGGTGGCATTGCTGCTGGACGTTTTAAAGAGTTTAATCACGGTAAAGGCATTTTTTATGTAGAAACCATTGACACCAACAGTAATACCATGCACACCCTGTTTGTGCAAGCTAACTTACCTCATAAGCGGGTAATCATGGTAGCTAAACAAGGTTATCAAATGGTGCAAGAGGGAGAATTATTTATGGTACTAGTTGATGGTCATCGTTATGAAAGTGAGCCCGGCAGTTTGAGCTATGTTGTTACTAAATTTGCCGAACATCGTCTCAAAATTCCAAAACGCCTTGATGCTCCCCAAGGTACCAGATATCGTGCCATACCCACAAGCTTGCTATGGTTGGTACCAGAACCCTCTTTACAAGCAGAATTGCAATGGCGTTTATCTTTACCCCTCTCAGTCATTTTACTTGCGGCACTTGCAGTGCCACTATCTTATACTACCCCGCGCCAAGGACATTATGCCAAAATATTGGCTGGTATCCTAATTTATTTGATTTATAACAATCTACTCAATGTAGCAAAAAAATGGGTGGAACGTGGCGATGTTTCTCCTTGGATAGGAATATGGTGGGTGCATCTGCTTTTAGCATTTATTATTGTGATTTTATTTTACTTACCATTTTTCAAAAATTTGGCGGGGTGGTTATTAAAACCCATTTATTCATTTCTCAAAATGCGGTGGTTTCGAGGCAAACCGGCTTCGATCCAAAACTAGTACCTATAGATGTTCAGAAAAATGTTTAGGGCCAAATCTCCGAGGTTTCCAAAACCTCAGAGGTTTTTAATGAAATTATTTATCTGAAAATCTATAGCTATCAAGTCAATGCCATATCGTCTCGGAATATTTGTAGGGCGTTTTTTTGGCCCACCATCATAATATCGTCTCGGAATATTTGGTAGGGCGTTTTTTTGGCCCACCATCATAAATTAGTATTTAGCTATCAAGTCAATGCCATATCGTCTCGGACAGTTTGCCCACCATCATAAATAATTTATGATGTGCCTCCACACTAAATATCTTTAACAAATTAATTGTTAATTATAATTTAATAATTATATGAAAAAAATTGATCGATACATTGGTAAAACTGTGCTGGCTGGCATATTAATAGTCTTATTAATCTTAGTTGGCTTGTTTACCTTTTTTTCTTTTATAGATGAAATTGATGATATAGGTACACGACGCTATGAACTATGGCAAGCCATTCAATATGTAGCTTTGGAGATACCACGACATATTTATGATTTATTTCCCAGTGCCGCTTTGCTTGGGAGTTTATTAGGATTAGGTATGTTGGCTAATAACAGTGAATTGACGGTGATGCGTGCGGCGGGGGTATCCATTGTACGTATTGCTTTCTCCGTATTGAAAGTTGGTTTAGTGCTAACTCTCGTGGTAATGTTGATTGGTGAAACCTTAGCCCCAATGAGTGGACAATATGCTAACAATATGCGATCTGTTGCACAGTCTGAACATCAACGTCAACAGGTAGCTTTTAATAGCAGATTTGGGTTTTGGGCTCGTGATGGTAATGACTTTATAAATATTTATACGATTTATCCCGATGGTGGTTTTGGTGGGATTACTTTGTATGAATTTGATACCGCCCAACATTTACGCACCATAGCTTACGCAAGAACCGCCTATTATCAAGACGGACAATGGCAACTTTTTGATGTCAGAAAAATTCAATTTAAACCTACTTTCGTTACACGTCAACATTTAAAAAGTACAACGTGGAACGCTATTTTAAAGCCTGAATTAATCAAAATTGTCGTGGTTCGCCCACAAAAACTATCTAGTTTAGGACTGCATAAATATATTCAATATTTACGGCAAAATGGGCAACGCACCGCACAATATGAATTAGCTTTTTGGACACGATTAGGTTACCCTTTCACAAGCATTACCATGATATTTTTAGCAATTCCCTTTATCTTTGGAACATTACGCAGCGTATCGGTGGGACAACGCATTTTAGTGGGGGCATTGCTAGGCATTGGTTTTTATATGTTGAACCAAACTATTGGTAATATTAGCTTAGTATATAATATCAGCCCGGCACTCAGTGCCTTATTACCTCCCATATCGTTTTTGGTAATAGCCATAGTTTTAATGCGACGTGTGATTTAAAGGAATCCGTGCCAAAGGAAATAAAAAGAAAGGAAATTACTTGGGACCAAAAAAATAATATATCCTGAAAACTCCGGGAAAATCTATAAGTCATTGATTTTTGGTTGAGCCTATTTCTGTAAGTCTTTGAAAACATTGGATGCCAACCAATTTTCCGGAGTTTTCATAATATATTGGTACTCCTTTGCCAGTCAAGAATTAATAACTATTAACTGATAACTAAAATGACTCCAACAAATACAAACGCTTACGATGAATTTTTCAAAGGCATCTGGAAAGAAAATCCAGTGTTTATCCAATTATTAGGATTATGCCCCATGTTGGCTGTAACCAATACGGCGATCAATGCCATTGCGATGGGATTTGCAACTTTTTTTGTGCTCCTTGGTTCCAGCACTCTCGTATCCCTATTTAGAAATTTGATTCCTAAACAAGTACGCATCTCTTGTTATATCATTATCATTGCCACTTTTGTGACTGTTGCCGATTACACCTTACAAGCATTGATACCCGAAGTACATAAAGAACTCGGAGCCTTTGTCCCTTTGATTGTAGTTAATTGCATGATTTTAGGCCGCCAAGAAGCCTTTGCTTCAAAAAATAGTGTGGGATTAGCGGTTGCGGATGCTTTGGGAACTGCCGTTGGTTTTGTGTTTGCCCTATTTACCTTGGGCAGTGTTAGGGAAATATTGGGTAACGGTTCACTGTTTGGCGTATCATTGTTCGGCCCCAATTTTGAGCCTTGGGTAGTGATGCTATTGCCGCCGGGTGGATTTATTATGCTTGGTCTTATCCTGTTATTCTTCAATTGGCTCAAAGAAAAGAAAGAATTGATGGTCAACACCCAACTATCAATTCAAACTGATTAATTGTGAATCGCAGACTGAATTGCAAATGGATAACTTATAATTGATAACTGAAAATGGATAACCTTATCTGGATTTTTATTAGCGCATTGCTAGTGAATAATTTTGTATTTTCTTATTTTCTCGGGCTCTGCCCTTTTTTTGGTGTGTCCGGAAAATTGGAAACCGCTTTCAGGTTAGGACTGGCAAGCACTTTTGTAATGCTAATTACCGCGCTATGCACATGGTTTCTCAATACCTATATACTTGTGCATGCCCCTTATTTACGTTTGATAAGTTTTATTGTGGTGATTGCTAGCACGGTGCAATTTGTGGAAATGGTTATAAAAAAGCTTAGCCCAGCCCTATTTCGTGCCTTAGGTATCTACTTACCACTGATTACCACCAATTGTGCGATTCTTGGTTTTGCCATCTTTGCTACCAATCGTGGTTATGGGCTGTTAGAAGGGCTTATCTTTGCTTTGGGTGCCGGTAGTGGTTTTACCTTGGCATTGATACTTATGGCCGGGTTGCGTTCCGAAAATGAACTATCAAATGTACCTAACCTAATGAAAGGCACTGCTATGAGTATGATCATTGCGGGCATTCTCTCCCTAGCATTTATGGGATTTTCCGGCTTATTTAGTGGTTTATAATTTATGCTTAATTATATTATTGCAGTTATTAGCGTAGCAGCACTATGTACAGTTTGGGCACTGTTCCAGATTTGGATGAAAAAAAATAATCCTGACACAGTGATACGAAAAAAGGGATGTTCAACCTGCAACAATGCAACTTGTTGTACGGAAAAAAACCAATGAAAACGTTTCGGACGGGATTGCAAACCCCGTCCGGTAATGCTACCCAACCGTTCATACCGGCCGTCTGCTGGCCCGAAAAGGCGGTAATGTCGCAAATCTCTTCTCAATATCAACGAATTTCTCAGAAAATAGTCGGTGCATCTCGCTGATCGTGGCAAATTTTTCGTCTAAGTTCTTAAGCTCTTGCTCACATGTGGGCAAAGTCTTGTATTTCTCTTGAATCATATCAACACAAGCAAAAAAGGTCTCTTTCCACTCGGTCATTTGACCGTCATTACCATTTGTTGGTCTCGCCTGCATGATATTAGCAGTTAAATCTGCCGAAATTTCGAGTAACTTCATTGCATCTGGTGGATTCATTCCGGTTCCTTTGAGTTAAGCGTTTACTTCTGGTAAGTTTATTTTAATATATCTGATGTAAACAATTCTTGAACTATAGACAGAATAAATAAATTTCACGAAAAACCTCAGAGATTTCCAAAACCTCTGTTGGCTTCAATTATTTTTCTGAAAATATATATGATTAAATGATCACATGATAACTATGAATGCTATCTTCGATAAAATCCGAGTCATCAAACAATCACATAAATCATAGTTATTGATTAGTGAATAAGCTTATCTAACACCATCAGAACTAATTTCTCAGTAATATTCTAACACTATAAAAACTCAAACGTGTATCAATGTAATTCACTCGTGGTTTTATTATAACAATTTTAGTTAGTGACTTATGTCATCTTACGAATAATACATCAGTCAAAGTATTATGGCGTTTTCATAATTGCTTAATTCTATTTGCTACCCAATCAATACCTCAATGTTTGTTAAAAATATTGACTTATATCACCAAGTATGAAAACATGAGCAATCGTTTTTTTAGTTGTTGCCTTAAAAGTTTTTTGACAAATAAAAATTGCCTAATCGTGCATAAGTGCTTGGGAAAAATAATTGACTTATATCATCAAGCATGAAAAGCGAGCCGTTGTTAGTTGTTGCCCTAAAAATTTTTTTACAGAGAAAACACGATGCATACACTTCCCGAATTGGCATTTGCCAAAAATGCCTTAGAACCCCATATTTCCGCAGAAACTTTGGAATATCATCACGGTAAGCATCACCAAACTTACGTGACAAATCTGAATAATCTCATTCGAGGAACTGAGTTTGAAAACCTTTCCTTAGAGGAAATTATCCGCAAAGCTATGGGTGGCATGTTCAACAATGCCGCGCAAGTCTTCAACCATAGTTTTTACTGGAATTGTTTGAGCCCCCAAGGTGGTGGGGAACCATCCGGTGAACTTGCAGAAGCGATTAAGCGCGATTTTGGCGGGGTTGCAACTTTCAAGGAAAAATTTTCCCAAACCGCCATCACCACTTTTGGCTCTGGTTGGGCTTGGCTGGTGAAAAAACCAGATGGCACTCTAGCACTGGAAAGTACCAGCAACGCAGCTACCCCATTGACTGGTGAGAATAAGCCTTTACTCACATGCGATGTGTGGGAACACGCATATTACATTGATTACCGCAATGCGCGTCCTAAATACGTCGAAGCATTCTGGAATTTGGTTAATTGGAATTTCGTGACCGAAAATTTGGGTTCCTGATAATAAAAACCATTCAATTGTTATTGTCGCCGAAAAATTGAGGTATATATATCGTGACAGATAGAAGAAACTTCATTAAGAGTACGTTAACTGTTGCCGCCGGCATGGCTCTTGGACAAACATCCACAGCACTTGCCGCCTCTGGAACGTTGCCTTCCGGTATTATTTATACTGCTGAAGATGCCGGGCAGTGGGCCAAAAAAGTTAAGGGACATGCTCCCAAAATTAGTGTTCAGGGTAAGAGTGTTACCATTACTACTGATCATGCCATGAGCGATAAACACTACATTGTCCGTCATACTCTCGTATCCAGTGACGGCAAAGTGCTTGGTGCAAAGACGTTCTATCCATCAGATGAGCCGGTATCAACTTTTGAGCTACCGGACGGACATGCCTCTAAGCTCTACGCAACTAGTTTTTGCAATAAACACGATTTGTGGGTAACTGAATTTACGGTTTAACAAAAGGATAAAACGATGGCAAATGTTACTTTTAAAGGTAACCCTTACCATACTAATGGTACTTTACCGGCTGTAGGTAGTGTCGCTCCGGATTTTAGCCTGATTGATGGCAAATTGAATGAAGTAAGCTTAAGCAATTACGCTGGCAAAAAGAAATTGCTTAATATCGTGCCAAGCCTAGATACCCCTACTTGTGCAACTTCCGCCCGCAAATTCAACGAAAAGGCTTCGCAACATGCGGACACCGTAATATTGGTGATTTCTGCTGATTTACCATTTGCCCAAGGCCGTTTTTGTAGTACAGAAGGATTGGATAATGTTATTCCATTATCTCTGATGCGTTCCAAGAAATCTGCCAAAGACTATGGTATGTTACTGGTGGATGGGCCACTTGCCGGACTCACCGGGCGTGCCGTTGTTGTTCTTGATGAGAATAACAAAGTTATTTATACCCAATTAGTGGGTGAAATTGCCGATGAACCGGATTATGATGGTGCTTTAGCGGCTTTATGATTAAAATTCGTTTGGTATTGTAAACCCCAAACGGCAAAGCAAACGTTTCGGACGGGGTTGCAAACCCCGTCCAGCAAAGTTCTCATTTTTCACCTTAAAAGTGAGTACAACGAATTTAAAAAAAACACAACGAATTAATAGAAAATTGTTGTGTTTAAAAAATTCGTTGTACTCAATTTGGAGGTGAAAAATTATTAAACTTTTAAGCACAAATTTAACACACAAGTAAAAAATCCGTCCGGCAAAATTGTTTATTTACGAAATTGTTATCAATTATTAAGAGGAATATAAATCATGAGTGTACTAGTCGGACGTTCTGCCCCTGATTTTACAGCTTCGGCTGTGTTAGGCACCGGCGAAATTGTGGATAGTTATAATTTCAAAACCGCAGTAGAAGGTAAATATGCCGTAGTATTTTTCTATCCGTTAGATTTTACCTTTGTTTGTCCAACCGAATTGATCGCTTTTGATAAACGTCTAAGTGCGTTCAAGGAACGTAATGTCGAAGTAGTGGGCGTTTCGGTTGACTCACAGTTTGTGCATAATGCTTGGCGCAACACCCCGGTAGACAAAGGTGGTATTGGGGCAGTGGGTTACACTTTGGTAGCTGATTTGACTCATGCCATCGCTAAAGATTATGACGTGGAAACCCCCAACGGTGCGGTGGCTTTTCGGGGTTCATTCTTGATCGACAAAAGCGGGATTGTTCGTCACCAAGTGGTTAATGATTTGGGACTTGGGCGCAATATTGACGATATGCTACGTATGATTGATGCCTTACAGTTTAATGAAGAACATGGTGAAGTTTGCCCCGCCGGTTGGAATAAGGGCGATGCCGGCATGAAAGGCTCGCCAGAAGGTGTGGCTGTTTATTTATCAGAACACGCCCAAGATTTATAAATATTTTCGACCGGTTAGATTTGTAGGGTGGAATCTAGCCGCGCGTATCCACCTTATGTGGGGTAATTTGGTGGATACGCGACAGCGAAAGGATCCCCACATTCCTACATTTTCGTTTAACCGCACAAGTCGTATTTTACCGCAACCGCCTTAAAAGCCTCACTTCTTAGTCCAAAATTAATCCCCTCGTTTCCACTGCTGTTGAACTAGTTTGAAAATTTGACTTTTCAAACAAATCATAATCAACATAAGGATCATTTTTAGCGTTTTCAGGAAACATACTATAATGCCTCTTCTTCCCAGCCACCGTATTTGGCAACAAGAGAGTTTTTAATAGACACTCAAACAAGTAGTATTTTTCTACCAAGTTAAAAAAGCCTACCTCTTTAATGACATACTTGGAATACAAACAATTATAAAAAATGAAACACAGTTCATAGCTAGAAAGTTGAGCACGAAGAATATTTATATACTTGTGCTTATCTTTGTCATCTATATTTTCATGTTCTGACACAAATAAGATAATGTTATAGATATTACGGAAATAATGCCCTAAACTTTCTTGATAACCATAAGAATAAAGTGTTTTATAGCTATGTTCGATAATTTTGATATCAGATCGAACCGCTTTTTCTGCTACCATATTATTATATATATCCTGCAAAACTTTATAAAAACCAAAAAAGCATTCTCGTCCCTTTAATTCCCGTCCATTTTCCACATTTTCAGTCAATAATGTTAAGGTATTAACTTGATTATGATATAGCTGGAGGAGCTGAAAAAAAGTGCCTTCAAAATTTTGGCGTTCTTGATTTTTGTTTTGCTCTTGGCGAGCCTCGGCAGATTTTCTTAGTTCTTCTCTAGTATATTCCAGTTCTTTTCTAGTGTATTCCAGTTCCTTAAGTTGAAGCCTTATCGTGAGAATTAACAATATTAAGGTAATCAAACTAAATGTTGGATTCAAAAGGCCCCCAAAATAATCACCAAAAGCCCCCCAATCACTAATGTTTTCCGAAATGGGATAACCAAAAAAATTGGCCACATAAAAACCCAAAGTTATAAGGATTATCGTTAAACCAACAATTAATGGCCAATAACGAATCATAATATTTGGGTTGTATTTTAAATTTTCAGGCATTTTCTAACTATTTTTTTAAATGGAACGTTATGAACATGATCTCGCCGCTGCCTAACATCATCGCCTCGTTGCGCGTTGCTGCAAAAACTTCAGCGACAAATTAAGCCTATGCACCAAATGGGCTGTCCAGTTACTTTTTAAAGTGTTGTACGATATGTCCGATACGCTCAATAATATCAGTGACATTACTGACATGATAATTTTTGTCATCTAATGTGAGCGTATTTTCTTTTAACAACATAAATTCCCATATTTCTCCATCAGTTATAATACCGTACACTTTATTTTGGTTTTTAAAATTTTTCAAGGTGGCAACCGGTTCTGATAAACATTGACCAATACCCTTACTCAGTTCACTAGGTTTAGCCTCAATAACTGATATAACTGGGCAGATAAAATCAAAAATATCCATACTAATAGCATAATCACAATTACCATTCAGTTGATGTGGTAATTCTGGTGTTTTGTCTTTAGGAACACTTAACTCTTTTTCGAGAAAAAGACCTAAATCATAGATAAAACATGCTTCAGATACAACTGGAGTGACCAATAGCCCTTTTCTGGTAGCCTCATTGTCCGCAGTGACAGATTTAATACGCAGTACCGAGTTATTTAACCGACGTTGTAAATCTGCATATTTTTTGTCACTGCACTCCAGTGCTGCAAATAAATCATCATGTTTGATCACAACATTAAATATTTTTTTAAGCCGATCAATCGTGTACCCATAATATTCACTGAAAGCCATATTTGCACCTTTTTACTTCATATTTCCATTTTTCTGGTTGTAAAATTAATGGTAGCAATTCACCCAATTTAGTTACCGATTGTTTCACATAAGGCTATTTACGTTTAACCCCTTTGGGGTTAATCAACCCCGAAGGGGTTAAACGTGAATAGCCACCGATGAAATCGGTGGAACTAGTCGGGATGTTATTACCTTCCTTTTCATTGAATCTTCTAGCAGCTTCCATTTCGGCTATACACTGAGCAAATCCACTACCTAAATCTGATTTTTTAGCGGAGGCAAATACCACAACCGGTGAGGTTATATATAGCTGGTTATCATTATTGGTTATTATACCATCAGGATTACCCGTTAGCCCTTTGCTACTATCAACATTGAAAGTATTTTCCAAGAAAAAACTTATGTTAACATGCTGGTTTAACTCCATCAATACATGATCGACTATCAAAGCCGGTCTTGAGCTTTCGGTGTTTATTCTAATGACTCTAGTATAAGCCATCTTCATAGTATCAATAAACCATTGAGTTACTTCAACCGGTTCAATATTACTGATTGTAACGGATTTTGGGGCGAACACATAGGTTCGCCCCTACAAATACCAAATTCTGTAGGGGTTGACATAAGTGTCAACCCTTGCTGACGAATGAAAACCACCGTAATTCCTTGTGACCCCAAAATCCGTTACAATCAGCAATATTAATATATAACTCATTCTCAAAATGAAAGGGGCCTTTCATTCAAACCGGTTTTGATATTTTATCAAACATCCAATTTATGATGTTAAATGTCTTTTGCAAATTATCAGTAGCAGATATGGAAATTGGATCTAGTGTGAAAACACTATCTTCTAATTTACCGAATTCCCAAGTTTTCCCCGTGGTAACAACACCATAACATAGTTTTGCATCCAACAAAGAAGATGCCACCATTGCGGCTAGTGCTTGCGCCCATCCCTCTTCAAAATCATCACGTTTAGCTTCTATAACACAAAGTGATGGTCTTGCCATACCTCCATACTTGGTTCTGGGAGCAATTAAATAATCAGGTTCACCCACAAGTCCTTTTTTTTCGTCCACGTTGTAAGAAACATGAGACCACACGTTTGACCGCTCATAATTTCTTGACACAATAACTAAGATAGGACTAATGATTCTTTCACAAATAGTAACTTCATTAACAAAGCTTAGGCCATCATTTATATTTTCGGTAATAATGGAAAACAAGGATTCTAGTACATTAATTTTTTTTTTGATTGGTAAAGGCGGTTTTATTTGCAATCTCAATATCAAATTTTCTTGCTACTTCCTCAACAATTTTAAAGTTACTATGTTTGTCAATCTCTATTAAATCCGGCATCATCGTTTTTTTTGCAATTTCGACAATAATCTTTCGGAGATATTTTTCTTAAGCGAATAATAGGAATGGTGGGTTGCAGCTTCTACCCACACTTGCTGATGGTAAATCTTGGGAATTTGGTAAATTTGAACAAGATATTTTTACCAAAAATATCGAAGAATTGTGGAACTTTGATTTAGAACTAGATTCTATAGACGAATTTATCAATAATCATGTAGAAAGGTTAAACTCATTTTTGACCCATCTATGATACCAGTATAGTTATAACACCAATTGAGCCAAAATATTGTCAAAGCGTTTCAACAACCGATAGACTTTTTCACGGGTGGCTGTGGTATGTGTCATTCCTGAAGCATCTCCATAAGCTTTTTGAACCACGTTAGTTAATTGAGTTTCTAAAATATCAATATCACTGGCAATTTCTTTTGCCATTGCGTTACTGCGTTTCGCTTTTTTGGAGTAGCGTAGTTGCATTACATATCTGATTCTCTGCCCCCGTGTTGGTGTTTTTTGATTTTTTTCTAAAGCAAAATTAGGTTGTGCCATCACCAATTTATCCGGTGCTAGTTTGTGCAATACTTGTGTGAGTGTGTCTCTAATTTCTCCGGCAGCACCGGAATAATTCGGTAAATCAGTTTGACAAATTCGCCAAGCACTCAAATATTTATCAGCAAATTCTGGTGTTATGCTTGCCAATTTATCATAAATTTTTTGATCATGAACGGGGGCATCAGCAATTGAACCGTAAAACTGGTACCAGTGTTGAAACATCTTCCCAGAAAAACGGAAAGCAAAACCGTCATCTTCCACTTGTGCAATTCCAATATGTTGCAAAATATCAAGGGCATCATGGGTTTGATTACCAAATTCCTTGATCAAGCTACGTAAGGGTAGTGTACTATCATCTGCCGGTAAACGGGCATAAATATGTTGAGCTACGGGCGTACAATATCTGTCCCACCATTCACTAAATTGCCAATGACGCTGCGAAATAAACTTTTTAGTCGCTTGTTCAAGAAATATTTCTGGAGAAAATTCTACTTCATTTTCCAAAAATGCACGATAAACTTGCTGCATAAGGTACTGCATCAACATGGGTTGCCCACCAGTTTCTTGGAAAGTATGCTTTTTAAACTTTTCTTCCCATGTACAATTGCTAGGTTCCTCCATAAGACGACAAGCGGCTTCAAAATCTAAATTGCGGAGGCTACGCCATTCCAGAATATCCATGAGTGGAGAACCAACATCACGGCGTAAAGCAGAAATTTCACGAGCCCCAGCAAAGATGGCGGTAAAATATTCACTGACATTGGGTGTATTACTCAGTAATGCTCGCCAATGCGAAATAAAGGCATTTGCCCAGTTATCGTTTACCAAAATTGGTTCAATTTCATCAAACATCACAATTATTCTAGGATGTTTTTTCAACATAGGCCCTATCTTTTCTTTGAATAGATCAAAGTCCAGTGGCAAATTATTTTGAGAAAGTTCTGGAGATACACGTTGCAGTTCTCTAAATATATAAGTCCAAATATCGGAAGCCGAAAGTGGACGTGGTAATGATAAGCCATCTACATAAATGGGAATGACTAAAAGTCCGCTACCACACTTAGTGTTCAATTCTGTTTCTAATCGACGTAGCAGAGTCGATTTACCCATACGTCGTCCACCAGCAATTCCAAAAGAACAACGAGGGCTATTCACAAGCCCCGATAGCATTTCACTTAATAAAGCATCGCGTCCATAAAATAATTGAGGATTAACCTCATTCCAGACATAAGGATTTTTCATTCTTTAATTCCCGCCCGTCTTCGCAGCCAACGCCGCAATAAATTAAAAGATACCTGATATTTACCTTGTTCAGATGCAATCAATTGATAACTGAGCAAATGACTTAATGCGCTATCCTGAAGTTCAGTAGGAGCTTCGTCAAGTGCAATTTGTTCTAACAATTTGGCTTCATTTGGAAAATGGCTATTCAGTAATTCCGTGATTTGTTCTAATTTATCGCCTTCATCACGAATAAAAAAAGGAATTTCTTCTTGAACTTTAGCAACCGTAACGGTTAAAGGACGAGCAGAATTTCGTTTCGCAATGCGACTACACAACAAACGTGTTATAAAAGGATGTCCGTTAGTTTCCGTAAAAACTGTTGCAATCGCATCATCTTCCCAATAGACACTCATACCTTTACCCAAAGTACGGATCATTTCTACACAATCATCTTTAGATAACGGTGACAGAAAATGAGGCTTATATAAAGCAAACACTGGATTTTCCTTTCCCTCCCAATAACCACGCTCGCTGAGGGCTGAATTGGCAGCGACTACAATACTAGATAATAATCCTCGATAGCGTTCAGTTTGCGCTAGCCCGCGTAACAGTCCAAAAAATTCCAGATATCCTTGTACACTCTCTTGCCCAGCAATTGGTAAAATACGTTCTAGTTCATCTAATACAATAACTAATTTTTTAAATTGCGTTTTGCCAGCACTCATCGCTTCCAATAATGCCCGCAAATCTTCATTAAACATGAGTCCAGCATTAGCACCACGTTCCGGTAAATCACTAAAGCGTTTTACTTTGCCTAACCTTAACAAACCAGTTACTTCTTTATCGTATTTAGATAGGCGATTATAAAGATCATTTTCTAATTCCCAATAAATGGGATCACAATTTTTCGCCGTTAAGGCGGGACTTGCTTGTAAATCAACATAAGCAACGGCTTCCCCTCGCAATCTTTCATCGCGGAATTGATAGATCAAAGAGGTTTTACCCATTTTCCGCAAACCATAAATGCCAAAGAATTGCCCTTGTTGAACTAAATCAGAAAGTTGGATTAACCAATTTTCACGACCGAAAAACTTGCGCCCAGATACTGGCATTGTGCTACTGTAAAAATCACGTAAACCTATATATTTTCCTAATAAATCAAGCTTCGTATCGACCGAATTTTTATTTTCAAAAGTGGTGACAAATTCATCTTTTTTACCTTTGTTATCAGCTCCAGAATGTTCTAACAATTTGTCTAAAGCATCCCGTTTAATTCGCCAAGTGTTAGCAATTTTTAAAGCCGGAATACACTTGTTTGTTAATTCAACTTTTAATTCGTCAATGGTAACACGCAAATACTGGGCGGCTTCATCAACAGTCAAAATTGATGGAAAAGATGTATTGCTCATAATTTTTTATTTCACTTGAGGTTCAAATTAATTTTGCTTGGAAGAAAGACAAAGAAAATTTACATTTTGATAGTCGAGATTTCCTCGAAAATAGATTTCCTCGAAAATAAATGTGATCTGTCCCCTATTATTGTTCTTCTTTACTAAATAACAACCCTGATAATCTTCCCACCACTAAACTATGGTTTTTGGACGGCACTTCTCCAAATCAATTTATGTTCTTGATATTGTTTGTCAATCTCTATTAAATCCGGCATCGTTTTTTTGCAATTTCGATAATAATCTTTCGGAGATATTTTTCTTAAGCGAATAATATGGAATGGTGGGGTTCCGCTGCGCTTCTATCCACCCTACACTCACTTTTTAATCTTATTAATGCTCGGATATTGACTTGACAAATTCATGAGATTGAGCAAATTGCACTCAATCGTGGCATTTTTGAGAAGGGGTAACAAAATGATGTCACAACAATCCGTACTTTTGGATACAGACACGCTTTCAGCTATCATGCGCCAACATCCGGTTGTTATGCCACATATTCAGGCCTATTTGAAAACAACCCTGATAATCTTCCAACCGCTAAACTATGGTTTTTGGACGGCACTTCTCCAAATTTATGTTCTTGATATTGTTTGTCAATCTCTATTAAATCCGGCATCATCGTTTTTTTTGCAATTTCGACAATAATCTTTCGGAGATATTTTTCTTAAGCGAATAATAGGAATGGTGGGTTGCAGCGAAGCTTCTACCCACCCTACACTTGCTATATTTGGCTGGATTGCTTGTTGTTACGCCACCACAATATCCAATAACTTGGTGGTATCATTTCCCAAAATATCAATCACTTTGACTAACACGGTATACTTGCTTTTTTGCTGGTAATAATGGGCAATGCTTAATTCTAAAACGGGGGCTTTTTTGGTGCGATAGCTTTGCCATTCGTTGTGAAAGGTGTCATCGTGGTAGTTGAAATCGACGGCCCAGTAGTCAATCCATTGGCTCCAGTGGGTAATGGCTTGCATTACGTCTTTGGGTACATCATCGGGTTGAATGATGAAGTTGTTGAGTGTCAGCGTTAAGCGTTGCGTTTTTTTATGTACTTTGGCACTGACATCTAAGGCTGCAAGTTCAAAAAAGCTGATATCGCCTTGTTCTACGGCGCGTTTGTCTAGGACTTCGCGCGGAATTTTTTTGAATTTTAAATCGACTTTATTTTCAGCGGCTAATTGTTTGGCGGTTTCATTGAGTTCAAACGCAAATTCCCAGCCTAAAATATCCAAGCCGTTATTACCGCCTTTTTTCCACAGTTCTTGAATGATAGCGCGAACGTCACCGAGAGATACTGGCGCGTCAACGGAGCCAATATGCACCATGCGGCCTTTTTTGACACCATGCAACCAAGTATAGCCATCAATTTTGTCGGCATGATAGAGGTTTAAAATAAAGTTGCGATAGCTTTTTTCTTGGATTAAGCGATCTTGTGGATTATTAAATTCATGGTTCATCCAGTGTTGGCGTTCATATTTGCCCAAGTTCTGGACGATAAAAGGTTTGACATCGGGATTGCTTAGAAGGCGTTTGCGGGCAGTGTGAATGGCAAAACGGCCCAAATCGCAAGTAATCCAACGCCGATTGAGTTTTTCCGCGACGGCTGCTGTTGTTCCACTGCCACAGAAACAATCAAAAACTAAATCGCCTTCGTTGGAAGAGGCTTTGATGATGCGTTCTAAAAGGGACTCAGGTTTTTGGGTGGGATAATTAAGACGTTCACTAGAAGTGGGGCTAATACGGTTAACATCATCCCATAAATCGGTGATTGGTGTACCTTTTGCGTCTTTTAAATACCTTTTTCTATTTAGAGATTTTCCCGTTGATGAAAGTACAATTTCTTCTTTTTCATACAATTCCTGCATAGATTTCTTTGAATATCTCCAATAGCCTTTGACTCCTAAAAATTCATAGTATGGATTTCCTTTGGTTGATCCTCCAGGGCCATCTACTGGCATAAGACGATATTTTTGTCCGGTTTTTTCGTCAATATACTTGTAATCTCTATTGATAATTTCCGGAGTATATGGGCGATATTGAGAATTCCACTTTTGATTGTCATTTTTCGTGTAGAAAAGAATCATATCCGTTACCCTTCCAAAATGTGTAGCTCCTTGTCCGGTATCACCATGAGCATGTGAACGTTTCCATGTTATATCATTCCTAACATTCTCATATCCAAAAACTTCATCCAACACCGCTTTCGCATAATGCCCAATGTGCCAATCCAAATGCACATAAATACTCCCATCCTCTGCCAACAATTCCCGCAATAACAACACCGTTTCATAAAACCACTGCAAATAAGAATCAAGCCCTTTGCCCCACGTATCCCGATAAGCTTTTTGCTCAATAATACTTGGTTGTTTGACAAAGCTGGTCATATTGGCTTTTTCAGTTGGATTGTGTGGTGGAATTTTGGCGGTAAACGAAAAATCGGCTCCGGTATCAAACGGCGGATCGATATAAATCAAATTGACTTTGCCAGCAAATTCGGGCAAAAATGCCGGCAACACATATTTTTTATCGCCCCAAATCAGGCGATTACGCCATTCAGTAGGTTTACCTTGGGCAAATAAATCCAAAGTTCGGATGCGTTCTTGCGCGGATTCATTCACCGTTTCAATAGTCTGAAAAGGTAACGCGATACGAAGCGGAGCCTTTTTCTTGCCATTTTTGTCGTATTTGCCTTGCCAAGTTAGTTCGGTCATGATGCAATGTTCTCCTCTTTTTCAAATTCGATAAGTTCTTTGAGCAATTCATCACAAACCGCAACGCTCTCAAGATAGCCTTGGCAGTCTATATCAAAATTATATCTATATTCCTCAGCACACACCGTAATGACGACTAAGTCACTTCGATATTTGGATTTATTCGTTTTGAATGCGGTAGCCTCAATCACTTCTTCTAGTAATTTATTGAGTTTGTGCGATTTAGAATAAGCCCCAAATTGGCTTTTCGTTTCCAAGATATGTTTAAAAAAACATTCAAACATTTGTTGATAATGAAAACAGTGAATGGAACAATCTTTAATGTTGGAATTGTTTAACAGATCAATGGCGATGGCATGTTCCCAAGCTTTACCACCTAAATTTTCAACATTTTCAAACGCTTTAAAAAGTTCTTGATACATGGTTTTCCTCACAAACAAATTAAAAACTGACTGTGTCCTTTCGTCAATTCAAGCAAGACGTTGAAAGGTTTTAGAATAACGATCATGGATACGATTACTGGCTTCTGCTAAGGAATGGACACAAAATAAGTCCCCATTTTGTTTCGGGAATGGAGCAGAGCGGATTTCCCGAAACAACTCAAAACCGGGAAATTATTTCATGAGCATTCCTAACCGTTGTTGATTTGGTTCAACACTGGCGGTGCCTATTTGGTTATCATTCGTTGGCTTTGATGGCTCCCACCGTTTAATTGGTAAAGCCACCACTTTAAATCCACACTGTCTGTCGGTTTTCTTTAAATCATCATACATAGTTTTTAAATATTATTTCAAAAGACATGTAAACCAATCATCAATTCCTGAAAATTAGCCGGTTGCAATTGTTCAAAGTCAGATTGTAGCACTTTTAAATACTGCCAATCAATACCGGTTAATTCTGTCGCGTTCTCACACCAATACCGTGCCGCTTCATCTTTTAATGCTACCTCAATATCCTCTCGCCCTTTGGTTTCAATTAACCAATGTTGTCCGTTTGTTAATTTTACCATAAAATCAGGATGATAAGCAGCGCTGTTTCATAAAACCATTGCAAATGGGAGTCTAGCCCTTTGCCCCACGTATCCCGATAAGCTTTTTGCTCAATAATACTCGGCTGTTTGACAAAACTGGTAGCATTGGCTTTTTCAGTTGGATTGTGTGGTGGAATTTTGGCGGTAAACGAAAAATCGGCTCCGGTATCAAACGGCGGATCGATATAAATCAAATTAACTTTGCCCGCAAATTCCGGCAACAATGCCGGCAACACATATTTTTTATCGCCCCAAATCAGGCGATTACGCCATTCAGTAGGTTTACCTTGGGCAAATAAATCCAAAGTTCTGATGCGTTCTTGCGCGGATTCATTCACCGTTTCAATAGTTTGAAAAGGTAACACGATACGAAGTGGAGCCTTTTTCTTACCATTTTTATCGTATTTGCCAGTTCTGTCATATTTATAATTTTTGATTATGATTGATTAATTAACATTTTCAGTCCATCTCGAAAATGTTGAAAACTGGTTGAACGATTGTTGTCAATCGCTATATGAGGTGCTATTTGTTGTGCAAATTGGGTTTTGACTAAGCCTTGATAACCATAATCTTTGAGTAATTTATCTAGGGTTTCCCAAGTACCTCCTTTTATTGCATCGGGATCACGAAATTTTTGCCGCTTATCTAATTTGGCGGGTATTTTTGGAAACTCAATCCGAATAGCTGGAATATCGCCCAAGAACCAAGCTTCTAATTCTTCGATTGCAATTCGATGTAAAACAACTTCACCTTTCCGTGTAATGAGCACTTGAGTGGCAATACATAACTGCTGTTTAAGCTGTCTACAATCGTCATTGTCTCTGTCTACCAAAATCACAATTCGCCAATCATCAGGTAAAAAATTTGCGTAAGCTTGCATTCGTTTGGCTAATTGTTTCAACAACTTTTTCTTACCGTGAAAATTATGTATACAAAAAGTATGTTGAGGGCCAACTATTTTAGGAACCAGTATTTTAAGAGCCATTTCCATTGACGGCTCTTCAACTAAAAACTCAATATGCATGACAATCACCTAATATGGTAATCCTCTTAAATAACCTTCAGACCACAAATCACCTAACCCTTCTTCATTTTCAATAAAATGCTTTGCATGAGGAATTTCATCGGCTCGTGTAATGGTGGCATAACCGTCATCTTCGCGCTGAAAAACCCAAAGGGATTTTGCATCTTTTATCGTATTCACAAAAAAAGGTGAGTGCGTAGAAACAAGTACTTGAGAGGTTTGTGAATAGAGATTTAATTCTTCACTTAACGGTTCAAGTAATTTATGATGCAACCCATTTTCTGGTTCTTCAATACAAAGCAGTTGTGGCGGTTTAGGATCATTGAGAAGAATTAAATACGCCAAAAGTTTTAATGTACCATCAGATGCAAAGCGAGCCAAAAATGGTTTACTAAATGGTTGGTCTTTAAATAATAACGCTAGTCTGCCATCAATGGTTGGTTCAGAGTTAACTTTTTCTAATTTAGGAACTCGTTCAGCTAACCGTTGCAAAATATTTTGTAACTTGTTATGGTGTTCGTCAGCTAGATATTGCACCACGTTGGCAATATTATCGCCTTCACGAGACAGATGTTCTACGGCTCCGGCGATGGCTAATTGACGTGCTTGATCTGGAATGAAATAGGACAAAAACCAACTCTCAATAAAGCGTCTTAAACTAGCTACACGCGGATTATCTGACAATTGGCCAATGGTTTTAAGGGCTAAAGAACTGGGATCATCCATTTCATAACGAATTCTTTGATCATTTTTTTCTGGAGCATTTCCACTGATGACTTCACCACTGCCATTGGTAAAATTTAAGAAAGCAAATGGTTGCCCACGTTGTGCTTTTCGCCGCCATTTTAAAGTTTCCCTAGACACAATTGGCGTATTTTTTTCTAAGCTAATCGCAAGTGTATAAGTCATAATGGGTTGTTTGGGCTTTTCTCGATATTTAATAATAATTTCAATTTCTTGTGTTTTAGCATTGCGTGAAATTACTTCTTGAAAACGGCCCCGACTATCTAAGGCTTTACGCACATTAGTCGTCAAACAATCGGATAAAAAGCCAATGACATCAAAAAATGTGGTTTTGCCACTGCCATTCGCTCCTAAAAAAACGGAAGAATGTTGAATGCCTTTTAACGTCACATTTTGTAAGACACGATAATTTTTTATAGAAATTTCTTCAATGGTTGCCATAATATGTTTTTGATTTTATGTTTTAGCAAGATGTCGAAAAGTTTTGCCATAACGATCATGGATACGAACATGTAAACCAATCATCAGTTCTTGAAAATTAGCCGGTTGCAATTGTTCAAAGCTGGATTGTAGCACTTTTAAATACTGCCAATCAATGCCGGTTAATTCTGTCGCGTTCTCACACCAATACCGTGCCGCTTCGTCTTTTAATGCCACCTCAATATCCTCTCGCCCTTTGGTTTCAATTAACCAATGTTGCCCGTCGGTTAATTCTACCACAAAATCAGGATGATAAGCACCGCTGTTTCATAAAACCATTGCAAATGGGAGTCTAGCCCTTTGCCCCACGTATCCCGATAAGCTTTTTGCTCAATGGTAACAAAACGCTTTAATTTTATTACCAACGTATTCAGCTAATTTAACCGGGACAGCATTGCCTATCATCTGTTCTAATTCTGATTTTGTGCCTTTTAGCTGAAATCCTTTTGGAAATGTTTGGAGATAACTGCGTTCAATTGTGGTTAAAGGTCTAACGTTTTCCGTAATATCCGCGACATCACCGGGGTGTTTTTGATAGGTTTTTGGAATGGGCCGATTTACACCTCTGATGGTTGGGCTAGGCTCATAAATACTGAAGATGGCCCTTCTTTTATAACTCCAAGGATGTCGATAATAGTATTCAATACCTAATTCGTAACCTAAATAATCAAATACTGTCATTGGTTTTTCGGTTAAATAGTCATTCAAATAGTCATCTAAAAAACCGTCTCTTGCTGCAAGCAAACCAACTAAAAAAAATCGTTTTCTTAATTGGGGAACACCACAACGACTGGCATCTAAAATTTGGTATGAAAGTCCATACTCTGCTGCTTTAAATATCTTTAATGCTTTTTGTAAGGTGACACTTTTGGTAATTCTTTCAACATTTTCCATCACAAACCAAGTGGGTTTAACGTCGGAAATAATGTGGGCAAATGATAGGGTTAAATCAGCACGGCCTAAATTTTCATTACGTTTCCCAGCACTGGAAAAATCTTGACAGGGTGGCCCTCCCATAATGATATCCGGATGATAATTTCTAAATTGATTGAAATCAGTTAGTTGGGATAAATCCATTAAAATAGTATCATGGTTAAAATTGGCTTGATAGTTTTCCATAGCCGCTTGCCAGTGATCAATTGCTGCTACAATTTCAAAACCAGCATTTTGGAAACCTAATGACAAACCGCCAATACCTGCAAATAAATCAATGACTTTCATAATGAGCAAAATAAGTTTGGAGAATTATAAATGATGGCATCAAAACGTCTTTCTGGACTTAATAAATTTTGCCCACCATCTAAAATGATATTTTTAATTTCGGATTTTATAGATTCTCGGTTGCGTTAAAAATTGACTTTTCATGTAAGAATGGGTGATTTTACCATTGACTGCAAAGGCTTTATCGTTTTTGGTGTTGAATGAGAGTTCATCAATAATACAACGATAATCTATTTGTCCCACAAGACTAAAATCATATAACATTTTGAAAAACCAAATGATTGTTCTTATTGGTCGGTTGATTTGCGTGATAGGTACGGTTGCCATATCCAAAAATAAGCGTTTTTGATATTCGTAGGGTGGACAAACGTCTTTTCGTTTGCCCATCATCCTTAGCTAAGCATGTAAACCAATCTCCAATTCTTGAAAATTAGCCGGCTGCAATTGTTCAAAGCTGGATTGTAGCACTTTTAAATACTGCCAATCAATGCCGGTTAATTCTGTCGCGTTCTCACACCAATACCGTGCTGCTTCGTCTTTTAATGCCACCTCAATATCTTCTCGCCCTTTGGTTTCAATTAACCAATGTTGCCCGTCGATTAAATCTACCACAAAATCCGGATAATAATAGCGAATATTAGTGCGTGAATCAGTGTACTGAATACTAAAACCAAATTGCAAAGGCAGTTTAGCAAAAGATTTTACTTCGTCAACCCGATTTAAGAATTGAGCAAAATCGCGTTCAAACTCATTATCACAAGCAACATAATTGAAAACGGTTTTTTCCGACGCTAATAATAAACGCGAAAATGGAAACGCTGGCGTGGTGGAAAGCCGTTTGGCTTCGTTTAACAAACTTGGCTGTATTTCCTCAATAATTTGTTGACGCAACACTTTTTCAAATTCGTTGGTAACGATAAAACTGGCAAGATTGGTTGACATGGCTTGAATTATCGTCAGATCATATAAGTCAACGGTTTTGCCAAAGGCTTTGTCGTGAAAAAAAACTTGAATTTTGGGCGCGAGGGCCGCAAATTGGGATGGCAATTTGAGGTGTTGGGCAATCAATCGCGCATAATAACCAATGACTTCCTCTGGAGTTTGCGCGGTTGGAATTTCATAAACCCGCTCAAATAATTTTTCGCGATCCAGCGCATCAATGCCTTCATAAATAAAAGTTTTCGCTGTTGTTGCATTCGCACTAATCGGCAACACTGGCGTGTTAAAATCCATCACCTCAATCGCCGCAATTTCTTTAGCAAGCGACGTTTTCCTCTCTAATGCCGGAGTTAATTCTGGAATAGCAATATCAACCGCTTGTTTTTCAGCCACCGGCATGATGGTATTTATTCTGAGTTCATCTTTGCCAATTTGAAAGGTATCCAATTGCAGCCCTTCCAATTTTTCTAAATCTTCGACAAATTTTAAAAAAGCTTGATTGCCAATAATATCAACTCGTTCCCGATAATGACTCGCAGCACTACCACGAAACATTAAACGTAAACCCCGCCCAATGGTTTGTTCCGGTAAAATATTGGCTTTGGCAGTGTAGGGACGTAAACCGACAACCACGGTAACATTTTGCACATCCCAGCCTTCCCGCAACATTAACACGCTAACAATGGCATTTACCGGGCAATCAGGACTATCGACTTCCCGTGCCAGTTGGCGTGCAATAGCCAAATCTTTTTTACTCACGTCACCTTTTCTATCGGTATGAATCACCAAAGTTTTTTGTTCACCAAAATCAGTAGCATATTTTTTCCGCAACCAATCAGCAACATCATCAGCTTCTTTAGTACTATTAAGCATGATAAATAAAATCGGTTTTTTCTGGAGCGATAACAATTGTTGTTGGTATTCTTTCCAACGTTCTACCCCAGCCACTAAAAATCCTTCGTATTTGACACTAGCTAATGCTGATTTAGCTTCGGCAATTTTAGAAATGCCTTTAATCGGACGTTTGACGATATTATCAAGAATGGCTTGTTTTAATGGATAATCATAAATCGTCCATGCAAATAAACCACCTTTGGTATAACGCGGCGTTGCCGAAAAATCTAATTGGGCACTGATTGGACTATGGATATGTAAACGCCTAATGACTTGATTCCATTCATTATCTTCATCATGGGTATGATGGGCTTCATCATTTAAAACGAGCAATAAATCATGGCGTTGAGCAATTCGTTCTGCAAAATCAGTCACTTCTAATTTTGGGGATTGGGGTTTACTTCCTAATATCCCGGTTATTTCTGCCGGTTCTTTTGCTTTTACAACCGGAGCCCGTTCATAAAATTGTTGAATATTGGTTAAATATAAGGCTCCATCGCTATGGGCGCGTTGCACGTCGCCGCGCATGTAACATTCCATATCCCAGAAGAATTCAAAATGGCGAGGTAATAATGGATCAGTCCGAAAAATTTTACCGCCCGCAAAATCTTCTTTTAAGCGTTCAAACACAATGACATTGGGGGCTAAGATTAAAAACGTTTTGGCATAGTGTTTGTCATCTTCACGCACCGCATTTAAATATTGCCAGACAATGGTTAATGCCATGACTTTGGTTTTACCACTACCGGTAGCCATTTTGAGACAATAACGGCCAAATTCATCATAAGTTGGTAAACGTAAATCTTTGGTATTAAAAGCAAATTGTTCTAAGAGCGTTTTACGTCGCCAAACTTTAACCACTTCATACACATAAATCAACGTTTCAATAGCGGTTCGTTGGGCTAGGTGGTAGCGAAATTGGGAGCCATTTGGCAAAAGATGATCGGTTTCAAACCAAAAATTCAATAGTTCACGAGTGGTTTTAGTGGCTCCTTTATAATGGCTTTTTTGCCAAGTTTGTACCGCTTCACGCAATGCCGGCACACAAGGAGCTGTAGAAACACGATCTTGAATGTTGAGTAAGTCGGGTTGATAAGTGGTTGCTTTTTTTGCCATGAGTAATATAAAACCGGAGACAAGTAAAATTTTGCTAGAAAAAGTAAACGGGGGCGACGAAAAAAGATGTTTACCTTGGGCAAATAAATCCAGAGTTCTGAGGCGTTCTTGCGCGAATTCATTCACTGTTTCAATGGTTTTAAAAGGTAACACGATACGAAGTTATGCCTTTTTCTTGCCATTTTTGTCGTATTTGCTTTGCCAAGTTAGTTCTGTCATGTTGCAATGTTTCCCGCTTTTTCAAATTCGATGTATGCACCAAATCTCCCCTTAAATTTAACAAAACATTCACACATCTTTTCGCCTCCTCACAACTCATACCCATCCATGCCCAATGCGATGATAAACTCTTAATACCAATGATAGAAGCAAACAATCTATCAACAGTATCCGGGCGTGGTGATTGAAACGTATCAACATACTGCTTCATCACCTCATCCTTATTGTCCCGTACCTAATCCACCCATCGCCAGCCAAATGCCAAATATCCTGTTTCCAAAGATGAGCATCCCAAGTTTCTCGTTTCTTCTGCTTTCGCCGCCTCACCACATCATCATCAAAATTATTTGGATGAGAAGGCTGTAGCTTTTGTGAAGTAACAATTTTCACTTGCAGCGGAAATACCTCCGGATTTTCAGCATGAGCCAACATAAAATCAAAAGCACTGCTAACTAATTGCTTAACATATTCATCCCAGCAAGTGACAATGAACACAATCCCATGTTTAAGCAAAATTTCAGCATTACATGGTTCACCATCTAAAGTCTTCAGAGGATGAGTTGAAACATGAGAATAAATTGTCATTAAAGAAGTTAACTCATCCATATTTTTCAAATAAGAATCAATTGGATGCACTACATTAAGTTTATGATTTTCAGACATTATCAATTCCTAAAAGCATAGATTATTTAGAGTAAATTTGCTTTACTCCCTTAGGTGTTAGCATGATAGTATTACGAACCAACTTAACAATCCCCATTGCTATCATGTCCCTTATTGTATCCTGAAAAACCGCCTTTTGTGGCTGAGTCAGGGTCGAATAATAAATTAAGCTCAACCATCTCGCTGGTAATGCCCGATGTTCATCGAGATTGAGAGACTTAAACTTTGCCAATATATCATTGGTTATAGCATCTTTTTCAGCACTCATATTTAAAATACCTTTCAGTTATAACACCTTCGCCAATCTCAAAGTTTGGGGGGGGAATGAGATACGATTTCCCGAAACCTAGATAACATAAGAGTTTCGGGAAATTCGTTTCGCGCAATAAACGATTAACCCCTTTCGAGGTTGGAAAAAATTCACCCCAACGGGGTAAAACTTGAATAGCCTTATGTGAAACATAAGGAACTATAATTCACCATTTTCAAATTTAAGCAATTCTTCTAATAATTGATTGCAAATTGTTACACTTTGTCTATATCCCTCACAGTCTATTAAAAAATTATATCTATACTCTTCTGCACAAACTGTAATTACTTGTAACGCCATAAAATATTTGGTTTTATCCGTTATAAATTTGGTACTTGCAATCACTTCTTCTAGTAATCTTTGCAGTTTATGGCTTTTACTATACGAACCAAATTGACTGCTGGTTTCCAGTATATGCTTAAAAAATAACTCTAGCATTTGTTGGTAATGAAAACACTCTATTGAACAATCTTTAATATCCGTTGATGCCAGTACATCTATTGCTACAGCATGTTCCCAAGCTTTACCAGCTAAATTTTCAATATTTTTAAATTTTTCCAACTTATCTTGATACATTGGCTAATACCTATATTGTTACAACAAATCACTAAACTCATTAGGAACGATGGTTCCACCGATTTCATCGGTGGCTATTCACATTTAACCCCTTTCGGGGTTGGAACACTTTTCTTTATTTTCACTTATCAGCAAAGTATAACTTTATTTGTCTAACATTTGCTGTGATTGTGTTTGGTTTCTAATAATATGCAAAGAAATTATTTTATGCACGTTCCTTAGTTTTAATGCCCGGTGATTTAATTGGAGGTTTGCTTATATAGATGTTCAGATAAATATTTTGGCGCAAACCTCAGAGGTTTTGGAAACCTCTGAGGTTTTTAGAGTGTGACATTTTTCGGTATGTTTGTTTTCACAAAGAAACGTTACGGAGCCAGTTGAAACTGGCTCCAGCAAACTTTAGCTCGAACAGAGGTTTGGCAAACCTCTGAGGTTTTTGATCATTTCTTTTGAGGACGTTGCCAACCATTTATCGTCTGTTGGGGGGAACGACTCACTGTTAAGGTTTCCGCCGGCGCATTCAGTGTAATGGTGGAACCGGCTCCGATAGTTGCCCCAGCACCTACTGTCACTGGTGCAATTAATTGGGTATCCGAGCCAATAAAGGCCCTATCTCCTATAATGGTTTTGTGCTTATTCACACCATCATAGTTACAAGTTATAGTCCCGGCACCAATATTTACCCCGCTCCCGATTTCACTATCACCAATATAACTTAAGTGATTTATTTTAGAGCCTTGGGCAACGGTTGATTTTTTCAGTTCAACGAAATTGCCAACATGTACATGTTCCGCTAATACCGTTGCCGGGCGCAAACGCGCATAAGGCCCAATTCGGCATTTGGCCCCAATCACCACATCTTCAATCACGCAATGCGATAGAATTTCGACATCATCACCAATCTTGGCATTGTGTATGATGGTATGAGGGCCAATTTTGACTCGGTGCCCAAGCGTGATTTCACCCTCAAGAATCACGTTAACATCAATCGAAACGTCATGGCCGGCTTGGACAGTGCCACGTATATCAAGCCGAGCCGGATCATGCACGGTGACACCGGTAAGCATAAGTTGGTTAGCTTGTTGAGTCTGATAATAACGTTCTAAAGTTGCCAATTGCAGCCGGTTATTTACCCCCATGACTTCATACATATTATTAGTCACACTGGTATGAATGGCTAGATTTTCGGCAACTGCTAATGCCACGATATCAGTTAGGTAATATTCACCTTGGGCATTATTATTATTTAATGATGCTAACCAGCGGCGTAAATGGGCTGCCGGCACAATGAATATGCCGGTGTTGATTTCTTTAATTTGTTGTTGATTGATGTCGGCATCTTTTTCTTCAACAATGCGCTCCACCTGCCCTTGAGCATTACGGACAATCCGCCCATAACCATACGGATTATCTAAGACGACGGTGAGTACGCCGAGACTATCCGCATCGACTTGTGAACTCAAGGCTTGCAACGTTGTTGGGCTGGTTAAGGGAACATCACCACACAACACTAGTACCATCGCATCATCAGCAATATTTGGCATGGCTTGGCTAACCGCATGTCCAGTACCTAATTGTTGGGCTTGTGGAGCCCAGTTGATATTAGTGTCGGCAATTACGGCGCGAACTTGTTCGCCACCATGCCCATAAACGATGTGTATGCTATTCGGCTGGAGGGCGATGGCAGTGTCAAGTACGTGGCGAATCAAAGGCTTACCCGCGAGCTTATGCAAAACTTTGGGAAGTTTGGAATACATACGTTTGCCAAGCCCGGCAGCTAATATAATAATAGAGAGTTTCTTCATTTCTTAAGAAGTTTACGAAATTTCTCAATAGCGCGTAATTGCAACGCGGCTTCGGCAAATTCTGCTTGTGCCCTCGCATATTCATAATCGGCTTGTTTATCTGACAACAGTCTTTCAGCGCGTTGCTTGGCTTCTAAAGCGGCAGCTTCATCAAGAGTGTGCGCTCGATACGCCGTATCAGATAACACCGTGACTTTATGTGGTTGGACTTCTAACATACCACCGGAAATATAAAAAGCCTCTTCCTTATCATTGTCAAGTTTGAGACGGATATCACCCTCAGCGAGTGGAGTGATAAATGGTGCGTGACGGGGTAATATCCCAACTTCACCTTGTATTGCTGGCGCACTTACCATTTGGGCTAAACCGGAAAAAATCTCGGCTTCTGCACTGACAATATCAACATGAACAGTCATTGCCATGTTAGTAACTCCTTATGATTTTCCATTTGTTTAGTTATTACTTTGTTAGATTTCATGTAGGGCTCCTAAATCGATAGCGTATTCACCTAATTAATCAATCAGTAGTTTTGGTGGAGCAGCAAAGCTTTATTCACCATACAAGTCATTGATTTACATGAAATCTGATAAAGTAGAAGTGGTGAGCATAGAAAAAACCTGACAGGTTTTTAAAACCTGACAGGTTTATACTATCTTGAATATATAAGAATGGTTTTTAGAGGGATTTTTTTGACGAGATTAAACCTGCTCCGCCCTTTTCACGGCTTCTTCAATCTTACCAACCATATAAAAAGCCTGTTCTGGCAAATGATCATATTTGCCTTCCATGATATCTTTGAAACCGGCGATAGTGTCTTTGAGGGGTACATATTTACCCTCTGTACCGGTAAATACTTCCGCGACAAAAAATGGTTGTGATAAGAACTTTTGAATTTTGCGAGCGCGGACAACTATGAGTTTGTCTTCTTCAGACAATTCATCCATCCCCAAAATGGCAATGATATCTTTCAACTCTTTATAACGTTGCAAAGTACCTTGCACTGCTCGGGCAACATCATAGTGTTCTTGCCCTACCACCAATGGATCCAATTGGCGACTGGTAGAATCAAGTGGATCCACCGCCGGGTAAATTCCCAACTCTGCAACTTGACGCGATAACACAACCGTTGCGTCCAAATGGGCAAATGTTGTCGCTGGTGAAGGATCCGTTAAATCATCTGCGGGTACATACACTGCTTGAATCGAGGTAATTGAGCCAGTTTTGGTTGACGTAATTCTCTCTTGCAACGCCCCCATTTCCTCAGCCAAAGTCGGTTGATAACCCACCGCCGAAGGCATACGCCCTAACAATGCGGATACTTCCGTACCGGCCAACGTATAACGGTAGATATTGTCAATAAACAACAAGACATCACGGCCTTCATCCCGAAAATATTCTGCCATCGTCAAACCGGATAAACCAACGCGCAGACGGTTACCGGGTGGCTCATTCATCTGACCATATACTAATGCCACTTTGTCTATCACTTTACTGGTAGTCATTTCATGGTAAAAATCGTTACCCTCACGAGTACGTTCACCGACTCCAGCAAACACGGAAAAACCACTATGTTCAATGGCGATATTACGAATTAACTCCATCATATTTACAGTTTTGCCCACTCCAGCACCGCCGAACAAGCCAACTTTACCGCCTTTGGCAAAAGGACAAATCAAATCAATTACCTTAATACCGGTTTCCAGCAACTCGTTACTAGCCGAGAGTTCTTCAAATGCTGGAGCTTGCCGATGAATCGCCCACCGTTGTTCTTCACCGATAGGCCCTTTTTCATCAACCGGTTTACCTAAGACATCCATGATACGCCCCAAGGTTTTTTGACCTACGGGCATAGTAATTGGTCCCCCGGTATTAGTTACTGCTAACTCGCGCCCCATACCATCGGTACTGCCCATTGCAATGGTACGAACTACGCCATCCCCCAATTGCTGTTGCACTTCAAGGGTTAAACCATTTTTCTCTACTGCCAAAGCATCATATACCTTAGGTATATTCTCACGCGGAAACTCAACATCTACCACCGCACCAATAATTTGCACAATTTTGCCGGAACTCATATTCTTGAATTTTCCTCCATATCATTGAAATTTTTGAAATTACCACTTTAAAGAACAACTAAAAATGAAATTTGTCCTAATTTTCCAAAGTTGGCTGTATAATTACCCGGTTCAGGCATGGTTATTTTTCCAACGGAACCCGTGATAACAAATTGTCCCGGCTCCAATGTCCACCCATGCGCTATCACAGAGTTCACTAGCCACAAAACCGTATCCCATTGATTACCAAGAGTATTCGCTCCTTGTACAACATCCACGGTTTCCTCATCTGGGGTTAAAGTAATTTTTAGAGCGTTAAAATCCAACTCCGCAAAATTGGTAACTGGTTTACCTTTGATAAACGCCGCCGCCCCCACATTAGCGGCAATAATATCCACCACCGCCGTTGGTTTTACAGCAGCACCTAAGTCAGGCAATTCAATTACCGGGAACACCGCTTTAATGTATTGCTTCAATTCCGCTTGATTGGCTATAGGCTCGGTGATTGCCTTACCTATTTCAAAACCAATTTCCGTCTCTAACATTACACGCTTAAATTGAGACAATTTAATTAACTTAGCCGCACTTAAATCGCCACTACCGAACAATACCCCGGTTACCGCTTGATTTATCTTGAATGCTTTTTGTGCTGCCAAAGAAGTTAACCCCGCTTTAAAGCCGGCCGGCTTTTCATCGGCAAGGCGTTTTTCAACATAATAACGTTGTACTAAATAAGCTTGCTCAACCGATAAATTTGGGTGACTCGAAGAAACGAAAGGAAGAAATTGATTATTGCGATGACTTTGCAATAACCGTTTAGCTAATTCATATATTTCAGTTTCATCTAATTCAGTTTTACCTAATTTGGTTTCGCCGATTTCGGTTTCACCTAATTTGGTTTCACCTAATTTGGTTTTGCCGGTTTCACCTAATTTGGTTTCACCGGTTTCAGTTTCACCTAATTCAGTTTCCCCGGCTTGTAATCCGACAGTCATTGTCAGCAAGACATACAGGGCAATATGTTTTAATAATTTCATTAGTGAATATTTTCTAATTGCTATTGATTAAAATGTTTGGTGGGCGTTGCCCACCAAATACAACCTTATAGTGATCCTATTTGAGTCGCTCCATAAATCGGCTTGCGAGCCTTTAAATTCGTCATACCAATTCCACAATTCATTTAGGATTACTATCTAATAAAACCCCATTATAACTCAAACAGCCGCAGCACCACCCACGATTTCAGATAATTCTTGCGTAATCGCAGCTTGACGCGCCTTATTATAAGCCAACTGTAGTTCATCAATAAGCCCACCGGCGTTATCTGAGGCACTTTTCATAGCCACCATACGAGCCGCTTGCTCACAAGCGATGTTTTCAATAACACCTTGATAAACCAGTGATTCAATGTAACGCATCAACAAGCCATCCAACACTTCTTGCGATTCCGGCTCATAAATGTAATCCCAATGATGGGCAAGTCTCTCATCTTCCTCCTCAGCCATGATTGGTAATAATTGCCGCATGGTAGGATTTTGGCTCATGGTATTAATGAAATGATTATAGACAATGAAGAGCTTATCAATCTTGTGCTCAACATAAGCGTCTAGCATCACCTTCACCGGGCCAATCAAGTTTTCAAGTGATGGACTATCGCCAAGATGTTCTTGCTCCGCCGTGATTTTGCCATGAAAAATTTGCTTTTTGCTAAAGAAATTTTCACCAATGCGGCTAAAAAAAACCCCGGCTTTTCTGCCGATAGTACACATATCTACCTCAAGCCCTTGTTGCCACCACGTTTTCAGAGAAGGCGATTTAGTTGAGGATAAAACCATTCTAAATAAATTAGTGTTCAACCCTCCACACAATCCACGATCCGAAGCAATGATAATAATCCCCACGCGCTTGACTTCGCGCTGAACCATATAGGTATGTTTATATTCAGGATGTGCGTGTGCCAAATGACCAATCACTGCCCACATTTTGTCGGCATAAGGCCGCGACTTTCGCATTCTATCTTGTGCCCGGCGCATTTTACTGGCAGCTACCATTTCCATAGCACGAGTAATCTTTTGGGTACTCTTAATACTCGCAATCTTAGTACGAATTTCTTTTCCACTTGCCATATATATTTAATGTCCAAAGTTAGGCAATAGTCGATGCTCAAGTTTTTTCTAAAGCCAAACAATAACTACAAGGATTGTATATAAAAAAGGATTGTAACTAGGGCAACCATAAAGGATTGCCCCTACAACAATATTCTGATCAAAGGGGCAATCCCACGCGCAAGCCCTAATATTCATACGTAGGGGCAATCCCACGCGCAAGCCCTAATATTCATACGTAGGGGCAATCCCTTTGCGGTTGCCCTGAGTAGTCACAAAGGATTTAAACCCTAACTACTTCGATTGTATATGCGGATTTAAACCGGAATCACGATCCAATCCCTTATTATATACAATCCCTGTAGTTATTAATTGCGCCTCTATTCAAATTTGATGTTGTCAATCTTAAACTCAATCTTTTTTATTTCAGAGGCAAACTCATCAAGAGAAGAACCATGAATTTTCTCACCAAAAAAATTATCAATTCTCGAAACATCACCCATTTCAATGATAAGTTTTAGCAGTCCAAAGCGTTCGTTTAACAACACTTTTTCACGCTTTGCCGAATTAAGCACTTGATTATACATTAATTCTGATACCGCCGACAATTGCCGACGTATCTCAGAAGACCGCAGCCGAGTGGCAATCAACCTTTCTTGTTCGATTTCATCAATGACTAATCTCCACCGTTCTTGGTGCCGGACTCTTTTTTCAGTAGTCAAACCGGAATCGGTTAAAGCCATATCAAAATTAATTTCAGCCCAATCTAAATAGTTAATTGGAACAAAAGTATTGTTATAACCTTTTATAAATTCTATGGTATCCTTACAAGTTTCAATGACAATTTTAACCTTACTTTTCTGCGTCTTTATTTCCTCCTCAAGTCGCACTATATCACCAATACACCACCGATTTTCATTAGCAGCATCCTCAAGTTGTTTAGAGGCAAATGTTAATATACCTTGTAAAATCTGTGAAGCCTCTTCCCGTTTTTGTTCAATATTTGCAAGACAACTTTTAAGCCGAGAAATTCTTCGCTGATTAGCAACACTATTCAGGCTTATTTTTTCCAACAATGATTCAAAAATTGTCGGGGTTGCCTTTGATATTATATCCTTGTAAAGCTCAACATAATTTTTTGGTTGTTCCAACCAAGAAATTAAAGTTTTCCGATCCTTAGATATATTAACCAACATACTATCGTCATTATTTTTTGACATCAATTACTCTTCGCTATTGAAATTGAGTACAAATTTAGATATTTTCTGGTTTCCACGTTTGTTAGAACCCATTTGGTTTGTTCCCGCGTCCGTCATTAGAAGTTTGACAGAGTAGCTAGTATTTAGACTAATCGCAATGGTTTCAAGATAGGTAATTTTTCCAACGATTTCAAAATATATTTAGTTAAGCTCACTTTCATTTATTTTTTAAAGACTTTGAACAAGATTAACTACAGTCGTGGGGGGAACTTGAGAACTGAATTTATCTTTTGCTATTTTTCTTAAGCCAATTATTTAATCTCAATTTTTAATGTTAATTTCAGTATAAGTTTTAATATTTTTTGGAGTCCAAAGCTGTTGCGAAGGGCGTAGCCTGACAAAGCTTCCGCTTTGAACTCTAGTATAGAATTGCAAGAGGGCGCATTCCCTTATTGAAGGGTAACTACAAGGATTGTATATAATAAAGGATTTCTAAAAAGGGATTTATTTTGGCCCGCTACAGCATTACCTCAAGGTTACATGGATTTAAATCGGTTTCTCAAACCTTTTGAGGTTTACCAAAATTGGGTTTGATTGCGTTAAAGTTTTGAAAAACTATCGTTCTTTTATTATAAATCCTTTAGTTATAAATTTTTTATTATATACAATCCTTGTAGTTATTGTAATGTTACCCTTCAATAAGGGAATGCACCCACTGCAAGATAACATTTTCAGCTCACGTTATGTTTGCCATTGTTGGACAAAAACTTCGTTGGCACCTATATTTATTGGATTATCTAGCGGAAAAAGTAAGGGCAAATCAAAACCGGCAATAATAACTACGCTCATAGCATAAAGCACTAACGTCAATGGAATAATGATGATAAAGAAGTTGACGATAATAGCTTTTAAAAGTATCCATAATGTTCGGATTTTACTTAAAGTTTTTTCATACCGCTCAAGTAAAACCGGTTCAAAAATCAGCCACTGCAAAAATTGCAGACTGTTTTTGGGGGTAGTGGGTTTGTCAAATGGGTTGGGCATAATTTTTAGTCTTTATGGTTAACTACAATGCAATAACTACAAGGATTTGACAACAACTACAAGGATTGTATTTTACAATACCATCGCCAATTGGATATTTGTTTCGTTCATTGCGCGAAGCGGATTTCCCGAAACTCTTATGCTATATAGGTTTCGGGAAATCGTACCTCATTCCCGAAACAACAAATTTTGATATTGGCGAAGGTATTGATTTTAGAAAGGATTTATAAAAATGACTCAAAATAGATGACGTGGATTAGGAGTGTAACAAGTTTAAATGATAAATCCGTCTTGATAAAATCCCTTCTAAAATACAATCCTTGTAGTTATTGTGTGTGTTATAAATCTTTTCTAAAATGTTACAATCTTTGTAGTTATTAGCCTTTTGAAAACCTCGGAGGTTTGGCTCCAAATATTTTTCTGAAAAACAAATAATCGAATTAAATAATGGGTAAATTGTTGTTATTTAAAGGGGGTTTAAATTCGTTTATTTATTAGGGGGTTAAATTCGTTTCTTTCTTAATTCGTTGTACTAAACTTTTGGCGAAGGTATTCTATAACTACAGGAATTCATATATGTTATTTGTCAATGTCGGAATTATGCTGGGGGTTTATGTTGTAGTCAGGGTGTTTGAACATTATAACAATTCCACCACCATAACGCTTTTTAAACGCCAGCAAAATTATCCTCAAATGGAAGAAATTGCCAAAGGCAATCTTCAAGCCATTGAAGTTGAAAGCATCAAAGAAAATCCGCTAATTCTTGAAAAAGAACATGATCATTATTTTAAAGTGAGTGGTGCGGCTATGGGATTAGCGGCAGCCAGTTATGTTTATCCCCCCTTAACTCTTTTGAGTGTTGGCATAACAAGTTATACCGCTGTCCCCATTTTGAAAGAAGCCCAAAATTCGCTATTGAAGGAACACCGTATCAAAAATGATTTACTCACTTCTATTGTGAGTGCGATGTGCCTTGCTATGGGTAAATATTTTTCCGGTGCCCTTGGCACTTGGGTTTATCATTGGGGGAGCAAAATGTTAGTCAAAAGCAAAGATATTTCTGCCCAAATGCTCACAAATGTCTTTGAACAACAACCCCGTAATGTGTGGATTTTAAAAGATACTATAGAAATTGAAATCCCGTTAGAAGCACTTCATGTTAATGATATTGTAGTCATCAAGACGGGAGAAATCGTACCGATTGATGGTATCATCATTGAGGGCATGGCGACAATTGATCAACACGCTTTGACTGGAGAAGCCATTCCGGCAGAAAAAAGCATAAATGATCAAGTATTTGCTGCAACTATCCTAGTGAGTGGTCGGATTCATGTAAAAGTTGAAAAAGCCGGCTCTGAAACCTCCATTGCTAAACTCGGCGAAATTCTGAATCATACTGCGGAATTTAAAACTAGTCTTCAATTAAAGGGAGAAAAATGGG
>Ga0233403_10000007_pt1 | contig 75637 bp, 54 predicted proteins | sample Na_oxic_1_MG_FD_179866 | JGI IMG/M metagenome (GOLD analysis project Ga0233403, IMG submission 179866) | Seawater microbial communities from Saanich Inlet, British Columbia, Canada - Na_oxic_1_MG | ecosystem: Environmental > Aquatic > Marine > Inlet | place: Canada: British Columbia | collected...
CAATAGGTTAAATTTTTTATTCGGAAGCTCTTATACTGAACCTATAAAATCTTCACCTTCTGGCATGTATTGTAACCTATTAAATCTTAAAGTGCTACGGCTTTTTCTGTCAGGCACTAACTAAAAATTAAACATTTAAAAATGACTCCGCAAGAAATATTACATAACATATTTGGCTATCAACACTTTCGCGGTGATCAAGAAAAAATTATCCAGCAGGTATTAGCCGATGGTGATGCCCTCGTATTAATGCCAACCGGCGGTGGCAAATCATTATGCTATCAAATCCCAGCCTTGATTCGCCCCGGTGTGGCCATAGTGATTTCGCCCTTGATTGCCTTGATGCAAGATCAAGTCAGTGCCTTACAACAATTTGGGGTTCGCGCTGACTGTCTCAACTCCGGTTTGACACTCGAAAGGGCCCGTATAGTCTCAACGCAACTACGCCGGGGGGAATTGGATTTACTCTATGTCGCTCCCGAAAAGTTGATGAGCCCACGCCTTTTAGAATTTCTTGATACGGCCCAAATCGCTTTATTTGCCATAGACGAAGCGCATTGTGTCTCCCAATGGGGTCATGATTTTCGTCCCGAATATGTTCAACTGTCCATTTTACCGCAACGTTTTCCAAAAGTTCCACGTATCGCGCTCACGGCTACCGCTGATGGCCCCACACAACGAGATATTATTAAACATTTAGGACTACACAATGCTAAAACTTATATTGCCGGTTTTGATCGACCCAATATCCGTTATCGTGTCGTGCAAAAACAAAATGCTCGCAGTCAACTCTTAAACTTTCTTTCCAATGAAGGACATTATGGCGATGCCGGGATTATTTATTGTCTATCACGGAAAAAAGTAGAAGAAGCCGCTGCTTGGTTTACTAAACAAGGCTGGCAAGCTTTACCCTACCATGCGGGCTTAGATAAGTCCGTGCGTCAACATAATCAAATGCGCTTTTTGCGTGAAGAAGGTTTAATTATGGTAGCGACTATCGCTTTTGGTATGGGCATTGATAAACCAAATGTCCGTTTTGTTGCCCATTTAGATTTGCCAAAAAATATAGAGGCTTACTACCAAGAAACCGGCCGGGCCGGGCGCGATGGACTCCCAGCAAATGCGTGGATGGCTTATGGTTTACAAGATGCGGTCATGTTACGAAAATTTGTAGACCATTCTGAAGCAGACGAACAACATAAACAAATAGAGCGGCATAAATTACAATCTCTCTTGGCTTATTGTGAAATAACAACTTGTCGCCGCCAAGCACTGTTAGCCTATTTTGATGATCATTTACCAAAACCTTGTGGTAATTGTGATACTTGTTTAGAGCCTGTAGAAACCTGGGATGGCACCGAGGCTGCTCAAAAAGCACTCTCTTGTGTTTATCGCACCGGGCAACGGTTTGGGGTTAAGTATTTGATTGATTTGTTATTAGGCAAGACGGATGAACGTATAGAAAAATTGAGACATGATCGTTTGAGTACTTTTGGGATTGGTAAAGAATTGACTCAAGGAGAGTGGCATTCGGTTTTTCGGCAACTGATTGCAAAAGATTTTGTGACAGTGGATATTGAAGGATATGGGAGTTTACAACTCACTGAAAATGCCCGTCCTCTGTTACGTGGTGAACGGCGTATTGATTTACGCAAAGATATCATCAACACTCAGAAAAAATCTGAGAAAAGATATAACAGATCGATACATCAATCGTTTGTAGATAACGATAAAATTCTTTGGGAAACTTTATGGGCTAAACGGACGGAATTAGCACAGGCACAAGATGTTGTACCTTATATGATTTTTCATGACAGTACCCTAGAAGAGATGATATCACAACGTCCTCGTACTTTGAATGAATTTGCACAATTGCCTGGGGTGGGTAGTCATAAACTAGATCATTACGGCCAGATTTTTATTGATGTGCTAGATGCTCATGCGTTAGAACATGACGAAACTGCGCCTAAAAAAGCATTCGAGGTTAAAGTTTCCCCCCACTCACCGATCAATACCGATTTTTTAGATACCGTAGAAACCACACTTCAAGCCTTTAATCAAGGACTATCACTTGAGCAGATAGCAGCGCAACGTCAACTAAAACCTTCAACCATTTATACGCATTTGTCTCAAGCCATCGAACAGGGGCATTTAGAACTACATCAAGTGATTAAAATTAAAGAGGAAGAAATTCACGAGATTGAAGAAGAATTATTAAATAGGCCCCAAGAAGAACAACATACTTTAAAACCAGTTTTTGAGGCTTTTGAAGGGATGTATGATTATGATATTTTAAGATGTATTAGGGCCAATCTTTGGCGACAAGTCAAAAAAATACCGGCTTAATATGGGATGAGATAAATTAAACTTGATGATTGGCCGAATTTGGTTTGCAATCTCACCGTCACTTTTTCTCCCGATTAATGCTTTATAGCGTTTTTGCGTTTAACGCGTTACACTTCGGCAAGCTCAGTGCAGGCAGCGTTATAGCGTTTTTTATTTAATGATGAATAATTTAAACTAGTACCCCACCAACTTTATATTGATGGATTGTTGGAGTCCAAAGCTTTAGCTTTGGCAACAATCCAATGGACTCCATCCATCAAAACAAATTTGACAGTGTACTAGATTAATTGTAATTTATTTAATCGGGAATTGCTTTATGCCAAAAAAAAGAAAAACAACCGCCAATCAACCCGACTTACTCAACATTCAAGATCGTGTTTCTACCGCCCCTTGTGTACCGGCATTGCGTGAAGCGGCGCAAACTTGGCAAAAAAGCCACTATAAAGGAGCCACTAAAACCACCCGTGAATTATTGAACTTTTGGTTTGAAACCGATCATATTTTGCCAAATGGTAACCCATTTCGCTACCACCCCGCCCAACGAACCGCCATTGAAACACTGATTTACGTGTATGAAGTCATTAAAGTTCGGCGACGTAAAACGCTCTTAGAACAATTTGCTTTTAATACCAAAGATTTACGTTTACCACTTTACGATGAATTTGCCCGTTATTGTCTCAAAATGGCTACCGGTAGCGGTAAAACCAAAGTCATGGCTTTAGCCATTGTCTGGCAATACTTAAATGCCGTGTGTGAAGATGACAAACACTATGCCAAAACGTTTTTAATCTTAGCCCCCAATATTATTGTGTTTGAACGCTTAAAAGAAGATTTTGCTAGCGGTAAAATTTTTCGGACTGATCCATTATTACCTCGCCATTTTAATCTATTTTGGGATATGGAATGCTACATGCGCGGCGACGTTCAACGCACACATAGCGATGGAGCCTTATATTTAACCAATATCCAACAATTTTATGAACGAGCTTCGGCTTCAAAAATAGAAGAACCCGCCGAAATCACCGGGATGTTAGGGAATAAACCCCAACCCCAAAAATTGGAAGTGACTGATTTTGCAGAACAAATCGCTCAACGTGACGATTTATTACTCGTTTTAAATGATGAAGCCCATCATACCCATGATGAAGATAATGAATGGAATCAAATTATTAGGCGTTTACATACCCAAAGTCCAATCACTGCACAATTAGATTTTTCAGCAACGCCGCGTTATACCAAAGGTGGTTTATTCGCTTGGACAATTTATGATTATCCCTTAAAACAAGCTATTATTGATCATATCGTCAAACGTCCGATTAAAGGCATTTCTAAAATTGAAGAAGCTAAATCAGAATTAGCTAGCGTCAAATATGAAGGATTTTTAGTGGCTGGTGTAGAACGTTGGAAAGAATATCAACAAAAACTGCAAGTGCTCCAAAAAAAGCCGATTCTATTTATCATGCTCAACAGCACCAAAGAAGCCGATGATGTCGCTGACTGGTTGCGGAGAAAATATGCCACCGAATTTGGCGATCAAAAAACCTTGGTGATTCATACCGATAGAAAAGGCGATGTGAGCAAGAAAGATTTAGAGTCCGCACGACGACTGGCGCGTGAAGTCGATAGTCCCGATTGTCCGGTGAATGCCATTGTCAGCGTATTAATGTTACGAGAAGGTTGGGATGTGCAAAATGTCACCGTGGTTGTTGGCTTACGTCCTTACACTGCCAAAGCCAATATTTTACCAGAGCAAACCATTGGGCGTGGTTTACGTTTAATGTTTCGTGGTAGTGCTGCTAGTCATTATCGGGAACGAGTTGATATTATTGGCAATCAAGCCTTTTTAAAATTTGTCGAAGATTTAGAAAAATTGGAAGGGCTAAAACTGGATACCTTTCAAATTGGGCAAGATAAACTCAAAATAAACACCATCATGCCGGTAGCTGAAAAACAAGCGGTTGATATTGCCATTCCAGAATTAAGTCCCACATTAGAGCGAAAAACATCGCTTGCCGAAGTCATTGCCGCTATTGACATCATGGATTTTAACACGCCCATCTTGCCCATTAACGCCAATGAAACAACGGCTAAAACTTTTATTTATGAAGGCATTGATGCGCTGGATAAGCAAAAATTATTTGAACGGGTTTATGAAATTCCAGCCGCGCAAACCCCAGAAGAAGTTATTGGTTATTATGCACGACTGATTGCCCAACACATCAAATTGCCCTCCCAATTTGCCGCCCTCGCGCCCAAAATCCAAGCTTTTTTTTGCACGAAAGCCTTTGGCAAAACCGTTGATTTATATGATCTGACGATAATTCAAGCCATGTCAACCAATATCGCCAGTTTTATCGTCACCAACGAATTTGAAAAAGTATTACGTCAACAAATTATTGCCGAAATAAAGCCAAATTTGTTAAACGAAGCCAAACGGCTTTCCACCACGCCAGCGTTTCCATTTTCCCGTTTATTATTAGTCTCAGACAAAACCATTTTCAATTATGTGGCTTGTGACAATGAGTTTGAACGCGATTTTGCCCAATTCTTAAATCGGGTTGACGAAGTGACAGCTTTTGCTAAACTACCCCCACAATTTGGATTTAGCATTCAATATACCGATTCACGCACCAATATTCGCCATTATTACCCTGATTTTGTAGTAAAATTAACTAATGGACAACATTGGTTAATTGAAACCAAAGGACGCGAAGATATTGAAGTCGCTTTAAAAGATGAAGCCGCACGATATTGGTGTAACAATGCGACTGAATTAACCGATATCGATTGGCAGTATTTAAAAGTGTTGCAATCCAGCTTTGAACAATTGCAACCGACTAATTTTCAAGAATTGAAGATTGGTTTATACGCATAAGGTAGGATTGAATGGTGAACAAACTTTTTTCCAGTCACCGGTTGCCCGCCGTGTTATTATACTTTACACCGTTACAATTTAGCTTCGCTCACGTAAAGTTGCGCTTTTGTCATGAAGAGTCCCGACGATAGGAGGGATGGTGAGGAATCTGATTGAGAGTTGTTAAGGTTCCGAACAAAGCTCTTCATTCCAGAAAAGCTCAATTTATGGCGGTACTCAGTATAGTAAATAATTGCTGTCACCCAGAGACATTTTTATCGACGACAGAAATATCAATCTGGCCAAGTCTGTAGATGGTTTCATGGACCGTACAATGTTGACAAACACGTTTGATGGCTTGTTCACGTTCTTTGACATCGGCATGAGGTAAATTGACAACGACGCTTAAGTTTTTCAAATGAGCCGGAGTTTCTTCTTTATCAAAACTCATCTCGACACTCATATCTTGTGTATTGATACCGGCTTTTTCAGCGTACTGAACAACAAAAGCCGCAATACAGGAACTTAATGACGCGATAAAGTATTCCGGCGGTGTAGGTGCCCTATCTTTTCCGCCCCACGCAGGGGTTGGCGGTACATCATTCAGTATGGTGTGATTTCCGGCTTTGCTTTCAAAAAGCATATCACCTTTGTGATATGAAGTAATTTTAGCCATTGTTTGGCCTCCAATTGTTAGAAATTAATTAGATGAAATATATAAAAGTATGCAGTATAACATAATGAGTCTATGAAGGGCTGATTATGTTGGACTACCCACCGAATTGAGTGGTAGGCTAGTACCTTGTCATTTTTCTATTGTCTGGTTATGTAGGGTGGGTAGAGCGTAGTGAAACCCACCAGAGTAAGACCAGACAATAGAACGCTGACAAGGTACTAGGGTGTTCACTGAGAGCTTTTTCAGAGATATTTTTTCATCCGATTTTGATGTTTCGGGAATGAGCGAAGCGATTTCCCGAAACTATTGTTTTATATCATGATAAACTCCAGAGGAAGTCATTGGTTATTATGCGCGACTGATTGCCCAACATATCAAATTGCCCTCGCAATTTGCCGCCATCGCGCCCAAAATCCAAGCGTTTTTTCAGAAGAAAGCTTTTGGCAAAACCGTTGACTTATCTGATCCGGCGATAATTCAAGCCATGTCAACCAATCTCGCCAGTTTTATCGTCACCAACGAATTTGAAAAAGTGTTGCGTCAACAAATTATTGAAGAAATACAGCCAAATTTGTTAAACGAAGCCAAACGGCTTTCCACCACGCCAGCGTTTCCATTTTCCCGTTTATTATTAGCCTCAGACAAAACCGTTTTCAATTATGTGGCTTGTGATAATGAGTTTGAACGCGATTTTGCCCAATTCTTAAATCGGGTTGACGAAGTGACAGCTTTTGCTAAACTACCCCCACAATTTGGATTTAGCATTCAATATACCGATTCACGCACCAATATTCGCCATTATTACCCTGATTTTGTAGTAAAATTAACTAATGGACAACATTGGTTAATTGAAACCAAAGGACGCGAAGATATTGAAGTCGCTTTAAAAGATGAAGCCGCACGATATTGGTGTGACAATGCGACTGAATTAACCGGTACTAATTGGCAGTATTTAAAAGTGCTACAATCCACCTTTGAACAATTGCAACCGACTGATTTTAAAGAATTGAAGATTGGTTTATACGCTTTTTAAAACAATAGCTCTATTTTTTTCTGGATGAATTTTCAAGAAACACAATAGGTAAAACTATGGAGATCGAATTTGAACGTTTAGAAAATGAAGCCCTAAAAGACAAAATACGGCTCTATTTAGAACGAGTTGAATCGTTATACACGCTGATTAAACAATGGTTGACGGCAGAAAATTTAATCATTGTACCAAGTCGTGTGGATACGATTGAAAGACAAGCTATGTATAAAGTCACCCAATTAACGGTAAAAACCCCAGAAGGAGAAACATTAGCTGAGATAAAACCAAGCAGTTCAAGAGTGATAGTTGGCGAAGGATTGATTGAAATAGAAGGGTGGTTTGGCAAAGAAACCCTGATTTATATGACTAATGGGGGTCCTCAAATAACAAAACCTTCTCGAAATGATCGTACCAAACAAATTATGGTCAAGATGTATAAAGGTATTGAAGTTGATGGTTGGTATTGGATAGAAGATAGTCGTCGCAGAAGAATGCATCTTATCGATCAAGAATTATTTCTGGAATTAATAATCTTGGTTAGCGATTATGAATTATGAACCTTTAATGCCTATTTGGGATGCTTATCTCGTGACTGTAGAAGCCTTAAAAGTTTCTAAACGTGTTGTGGCATTTTCTAATAAGGCTGAAGTAGCCCTCAATGCTCTTGATGATAATGAATCAGAAATTATCAAACGAATTAGCTTTGAAAAACATAAGGTTGGCTTAAATTTGTTAAACCGCTGTACAGTGATTGATCAAGTTACTGATTTGACCTTAAAAAATAGTAGCAAAGTGATTGATGATCTCTTTGTTTTATCTCTATGGGCCACTTTTGAACGTTATTTGATAGATTTTTTTCAAACCAAAGGCAAAAAGATACGCGAAATCCTCCCATCGGATTTAGCCGATGTTTATTATGAACATTTATCGAAAGAAATAGAATATTGGAAACCAATGGAAATATTAGATTTACTGAAGCGAAGTTTGTTAAAAGGAAACGAACAATTGATTGAACTTGCTAAAGATATTTTGAAATATAGAAATTGGGTTGCTCATGGCCGAAATCCTCATAATTTACCTCCCATGAACATCACACCTCAAATGGCTTATGAAAGATTGGATGATGTCATTAGTATTTTAAGAATCAATGAATAAACTTTTTATGGCTACCATCCAACAACAGTTTCATGAAGTGGACTTAAATTTTACGCTTTATTATACTAACCTTATGATAGGCAATCAAACGATTGAAATTAAATGGTGGGCAAACAAAAAGACATTTACCCACCCTACATAACATGCTTTTTGAAATAGAGAAGAAATAATGTTAATACCACAAACGGTTTATATTGAAACCAGTATTGTTAGTTATTTAACGGCCCGTCCAAGCCGAGATTTAATTGTGGCCGCTAATCAGCAAATTACTGATGAATGGTGGGAAAATCACCGAAATCATTTCCAATTATACATTTCTTCATTGGTTGTAAAAGAAGCCAAACGTGGTGATAAAGAAGCCGCTCAAAAACGTTTACAAATTTTGCAAGAAATACCCATATTAGAATGGAATGCTGAAGTTTTAGAACTAGCCGAGCATTTTGTCACAAAAAAAGCGTTAACTGAAAAAGCAAGAAATGACGCTTTACATGTTGCAACTGCTATGATTCATGATTTAGATTATCTCTTGACATGGAATTGTAGGCATATTGCCAATGAAGAAATACAAAAGAAAATAGCCAAAATTGGTGCTGAAATGGGCTATGAAATGCCAAGAATTTGCACACCATTCACCTTAAAAGGAGATTAATTATGTGGATTGATCCGATTGTTGAAGAAATTCGGCAAGGCAGAGAAGAATATGCAAAACGCTTTAACTATGATTTAAAAGCGATTTTTGATGACTTAAAAGAAGAAGAAAAACGGTGTGGATTTAAAGTGGTAGCTTTACCCATTAAACGGCGAAAACCAGCACAATCAACGGATGATAACCAGATAGACTCTGGTAAAGAAGCAAATCAACAACAATTAGCCCAAGCCAGTGATTGTATCCATAATCGTTATGCGAAAACCTTTCAACGTCTGGCTTAGACTGATTTTAGTCCAAAACCAAGAGTGGGCAAACAAAAAGACGTTTGTCCACCCTACATGGCTGAATTAACCGGTATCGATTGGCAGTATTTAAAAGTGTTACAATCCAGCTTTGAACAATTGCAACCGACTGATTTTCAAGAACTGATGATTGGTTTATATGTTTAGCGTAGGATTGAATGATGGGCAAACGAAAAGACGTTTGTCCACCCTACGAACATTAAAAATGATTATGGCAATAAAAAAGATAAAAAAACCAAGATTATTTGGCATCAAACATTCTAATCGAGATTTTTCCAAAAAAGAGAGTTGGGGTAAAAATCAATTTAATTCCTCATTTCCAGTCGCTTTAGCTTGCTACATGAATGAGAAAGAATTTGAAAATATTTATTTGAAATTAGATAAAAACCTAAAAGTCATTCACGACAAGATTACTTCAGAATCACTATTTGGAATTTGTCCTAAATCGGACGATTTGTTTTTTGCTTTTGAAACACCTTATACACCCTATCAACAACTATTAATTGGCAACATTCCCAGAACCGATATCGTTATCCAAAATAGCATTTCTGGAAATTGTTTAAGGGGCCTTGAAATCAAATTAACTGCTTTACCTGATAACGTTACCTGTGATTTACCAGAAAACCAATATGGATGCGAATTAGTAATAAGGCCCGATACTATCGTTTATTTAGCCTGTAGTATTGCAATGCAATATAAAAATAAGAGGGAAAGAAAAAAATTAACCACATACATTGATAACAAATTTGAAGGTATTTCGGATTGGACTGAACCCAATGAAGTTTTGCCTTATGTTTCTGAAATGGTTAAGGTGATAGAAAAGATCACACAAGATAAAATCTTATCTCAAGAACCACTTATCATACAACCCGTATGGAAAACATTAGGAAAGTCTCCCATATTAGCTCATGATTGTTTAGAGGTATTCGTTTGGAGCAATTTGGCTTTTACGCGCTTATTTTTGGATATGGCAACCGAACCTATCACGCAAATCAACCGTTCAATAAGAACCATTATTTGGTTTTTCAAAATGTTATATGATTTTAGTGTTATGGGGCAAATAGATTATCGTTGCATTATTGATAAACTCTCATTCAACACCAAAAACGATAAAGCCTTTGCAACCAATGGTAAAATTACCCATTCTTACATGCAAAGCCAATTTTTAACGCAACCGAGAATCTTAAAATCAGAAATCAAAAATATCATTTTAGATGGTGGACAAAATTTATTAAGTCCAGAAAGACGTTTTGATGCCATCATTTACAATTCTCCCAATTTATTTTAACCATGATGAAAGTCATTGATTTATTTGCCGGTATCGGCGGTTTGTCATTAGGTTTCCAAAATGCTGGATTTAAAATTGTCGCGGCAATTGATAACTGGCAAGCGGCTATGGAAAACTATCAAGCCAATTTTAACCATGATGCGCTTTTAATCGACTTATCCCAAATGTCAGATTGCCAGAAATTTAAGGATTATCAGCCTGATATCATTATTGGAGGGCCACCGTGTCAAGATTTTTCCAGTGCTGGGAAACGCGATGAAAATTTGGGCCGTGCTGATTTAACGCTATCATTTGCTCACATTATTTCCCACATTAAACCCACTTGGTTTGTGATGGAAAATGTTGAAAGAATTACCAAAAGTGTCACCTTACCAAAAGCATTAAAGCTATTTAACGCCGCTGGATATGGACTTTCATACCAAATTTTAGATGCCAGTCGTTGTGGTGTTCCCCAATTAAGAAAACGATTTTTTTTAATCGGTTTGCTTTCAGCAAGAGACGGTTTTTTCGATGACTATTTGAATGACTATTTAACTGAAAAACCAATGACGGTATTTGATTATTTAGGTCACGAATTAGGCATTGAATCCTATTATCGACATCCTTGGAGTTATAAAAGAAGGGCCATCTTCAGTATTTATGAACCTAGCCCAACTATTAGAGGTGTCAATCGTCCCATCCCCAAAACCTATCAAAAACACCCCGGTGATACAGCAGATATTACGGAAAACGTTAGACCTTTAACCACGATTGAACGAAGTTATCTCCAAACCTTTCCAAAAGGATTTAAGCTCAAAGGCACCAAATCTGACTTAGAACAGATGATTGGCAATGCTGTCCCCGTTAAATTAGCCGAATACGTTGCCGAAAAAATTAAGGCATTTTGTAACATACCATCCTGCCATGAGCTAAACCTCATGGCTAAAAGCTCAAGTCCCCTAAAGGGGACTAACTCATGAACGGAACGGGGTTAGTTGGCTTTAGCCCACTTGAGCTTTTAGCCTTAGAATTTATTCTAAGGCAATTCAACCGGAAAATTTATGTTTTAGTACTTAATTTCAAACCATTAAAGGTTTTTATTATGAATGATATATACAAAAAAATGATGCAACAGCAGACTGATATTCTTAATAAAATATCAAGTCCAATGACAATAGGTAATCTTATGGGGCCGGCTCCTGGGATTTTTCAAATGGCAAAGGCAGGAGAAAGGAGTATTGCGAAACAACTTCATCATTATCATGCACCAACTTTTACGATGATAAAACCACCAAAAGTAGGATTTTCAAATATCTCATCCTTTGCGATGATAAAACCACCAAAAGTAGAATCTCCAAGCACTAGTATTAGTTCTGTTTACATAACAGCAATGAATATGGCAATCAAGGAATCAAGCATATTTGATTGCTTTAAATTTCCACAGATTGGTATTGCAAATATGGCATTGGATAGGCCTACTTTAATTCATCATCCTGACATATCTCAAAATTTACTGAAATCACTCAGCTATCTTGAAGAACATGCTAGAAGAATGAGCATTGCGGCTATTGGTAGAGATGATCTTGATATAACAGCATTTTCTGCTATTGATGCTGTTGAAACACAATTCAAATTTTTTCAACAAAACACAACTGTTGAAGAATCGTTTTCAAAAACAACTCTCTATGGTTTCTTGAATCAGTTCAGCGGGTTAGATTTAGACGATTTTGAAACGGAAGAAGATTGGCATAATGCGCTTATAGAAAAAATCAGAATCTTTTTAAAACAATGTTTTGAAACTATTCAAAAACATTGGCATAAACTCAACATTGTTTCTGTTTTTGGGAACTTAACTGTTGGTATCATATCAAGTATCATGGCAACAATAATTATTAATCCACCTGTATCGCAACAAGATATCAAAGAGCCTGTATCGCAACAAGATATCGAAGAAATTGTCCAAACACAAATTGAGAAAAAATTTGAGGAAAAAGATCAACGTTTGGCAGAGCAAATTGGTAATATCATTACTGATGAATTTGAAAAATACCACAATTCATCTACAGAATATGAATTGCCTTCATCAGAGGCTCAAGTTCTTTACTGTACCATCAATGATGTTGAAGTGAAATCGGAACCAAGTGCAACCGCCTCGTCCATTACCGCTTTAGCAAAAAATGAGCGTATCGAAGCCGTTAAAACACAAAATGATGAATGGCTTCAAATTGAATTTTATGATTATATTCAATTGAAAACAAGAAAAGGATGGCTTCAAACCAATGACGTTGAACCATTGCTTTCAAGAACAAAACAAGATGCAAACCCAATAGATGAAGTGGTTACTCCAGGCACTCAACGATTAGCAGAAGCCAGTGATTGTATCCATAATCGTTATGCGAAAACCTTTTAACGTCTTGCTAAAGAATAATCATGGAACCCTATTTTTTAACCTTGGAATTTGTCTTGGAACAACATAAAATCATGATTGAGAAATATGGTGGCAGTCATGGCATACGAGATATGAATGGATTAGAATCAGCACTTAACATGCCCAAAGCGTCGTTTGGTGGACAATTTCTTCATCCTGACTTATATGCTATGGCTGCCGCTTATTTATTTCACATCACCAAAAATCATCCATTTGTAGATGGAAATAAACGTATAGGCACTTTTGCAGCTTTAGCTTTTTTAGACATCAATGGAATAGAAATTATAACTGATCCAGATGACTTAGCAGATTTTGTGCTTTCTATAGCCAGAAGTGAAGTGGATAAAAATAAAATTGCTGACTATTTGCAAAGTCACGCTAAACCCACCCATTCAGAAAGGAAAACAGAATGACAGAACTCACTTGGCAAGGCAAATACGACAAAAACGGCAAGAAAAAAGCGCCGCTTCGTATCGCGTTACCTTTTCAAACTATTGAAACGGTGAATGAATCCGCGCAAGAACGCCTCAGAACCCTGGATTTATTTGCTCAAGGCAAACCCACTGAATGGCGCAATCGTTTGATTTGGGGCGATAAAAAATATGTGTTACCAGCCCTATTGCCCGAATTTGCTGGCAAAATCAATTTGATTTATATCGATCCGCCCTTTGATACGGGAGCCGATTTTTCGTTTACCGCCAAAATTCCTTCACACAATCCCACTGAAAATGCTAATACGACCAGCTTTGTGAAACAACCGAGTATTATTGAGCAAAAAGCTTATCGGGATACTTGGGGTAAGGGGCTAGATTCCTATTTGCAGTGGTTTTATGAAACCGCGTTGCTTTTGCGAGAATTGTTGGCAGAAAATGGCAGTATTTATGTGCATTTGGATTGGCATGTAGCACATTATGTAAAATCGGTTATGGATGAAGTTTTTGGATATGACAATTTCAGAAATGAGATAATTTGGAAAAGAACCCCGTTTGCCGGAAGTAGTAAAGCAAGATCAAAAAAATTTCCTACCAATCATGACACAATATTTTTTTATTCAAGAACAGTAAATTACAAATTTTTACAACCATATATGCCACATAGTGATGATTATAGAGAAAGGTTCAAAAATCCTGACAGTGATCCTAATGGACCTTGGCAAAGTGTGTCATTAAAGACTTACTCACAAGAAACTTTTGTTCGATTAAAGGCTGAAGGAAAGCTAATTTCTCCACAAAGGGAAGGTGCAGGTTGGCGATACAAATTTTATAGACACGAAACGAAAGGTAAGCAAGTTGAGGATATTTGGACAGATATAAATCTTACTAATCCAATGGCAAAAGAACGACTAGATTATCCCACCCAAAAACCCGAAGCTCTCTTAGAACGCATCATCAAAGCCTCCTCCAACGAAGGCGACTTAGTTTTAGATTGTTTTTGTGGCAGTGGCACGACGGCAGCCGTCGCCGAAAAACTCAATCGGCGTTGGGTTACTTGTGATTTGGGCCGTTTTGCCATTCACACCGCCCGTAAACGTTTATTAAGCAATCCCGATGTCAAACCGTTTATTGTGCAAAACTTAGGCAAATATGAACGTCAACATTGGATGAGCCATGAATTTAACAATCCCCAAGATCGTCTCATCCAAGAAAAAAGCTATCGAAACTTTATTTTAAACCTTTACCATGCCAACAAAATTGATGGCTACACTTGGTTGCATGGCGTTAAAAAAGGACGGATGGTACATGTTGGCTCCGTCGAAGCGCCCGTTTCTCTCGGTGATGTGCGTGCCATCATTCAAGAACTGTGGAAAAAAGGTGGTAATAACGGCTTAGATATTTTAGGCTGGGAATTTGCGTTTGAACTCAACGAAACCGCCAAACAACTCGCCGCTGAAAATAAAGTCGAGTTAAAATTCAAAAAAATCCCGCGAGAAGTGCTAGACAAACGCGCCGTTGAACAAGGCGATATCAGTTTTTTTGAACTAGCCGCCTTAGATGTCAGTGCCAAATTGGATAAAAAAACGCAACGCTTAACCCTGACACTTAACAACTTCATCATTCAACCCGATGATGTTCCCAAAGACGTGATGCAAGCCATAACCCACTGGAGCCAATGGATTGATTACTGGGCTGTCGATTTCAACTATCACGATGACACCTTTCATAATGAATGGCAAAGCTATCGCACCAAAAAAGCCCCCGATTTAGAATTAAGCGTTGCCCATTATTATCCCCAAAAAGGCACGTATACCGTGTTAGTCAAAGTGATTGATATTTTAGGTAATGATACCACCAAGTTGTTGGATATTGTGGTATAGCGTTTTTTTCTCGTTCCCAACGTCCTCGTTGGGAATGCATATCATGACGCTCCAGCGTCATTCATTATTTTCTCGTTCCCAACGTCCTCGTTGGGAATATCTATCATGACGCTCCTATAGCAATTCCCGATTAAATAAAATTATAGCGTTTCCCGTTTGCATACCTTCCACATCCCCTCCTTATGAAATGACGGGAGCGAGGGGTGGTTGTCCTTAACTAAATCGGGAAATGCTATATTTAGCTCGTTTCGTTTGCTTAAAATCTTAGCTTATTGTTAAAGGAGTATAGTCAATGACAACTATTGCAGAAACAATTACACCACAAAAAGTCCTTGAATTTTCTCAATTTTTTTCATCTACTGATATCCAATGGTTAATCAAACAACTCAAAAAACGGCTTGAAGAAAAACCGTTACCAGACAACACGACTTTGCATGAAGCCGTTGAATTGTATTTAGAGGACAAATGTAGCCTTGGACGAGCAGCAGAATTAGCGGGAATCACACGTTGGGATATTCAAGACGCATTATCTGTTCGTGGGATATCTATTGAGATTGATAGTAGTAAATCGGTTGTAGAAATGGATGCGATTACAAAGCGATTAGAGCAAAAGGGGTTTTTATGATCTTTGTGGTAAGTGATACCAATATTCCAAGTTCTTTAGCAGCCGGTAATGCATTGTCAAGTCTTTCTCTTTTGTTATCAGATACAACGATTTATATTCCACCAACCGTTTATCAAGAATTACAAATTGGATTAGAAAGAGGTAAAACGCACCTTAATCTCGTTTTTGAGATGAAAAATCAATGTAGGGGCCCCGACAGCAAAGTCTTTTTATTCCCCTCTACCTTAAAATCAATGTCTCAAATCCGAGATATTGAACGTTTAGAGTATAAATAGCTTACCATCAATTCTTTATTGCAGTACACTTGCTGGCCCCTACAAGCTATCGAGGATTATAAGAAGATTCTTTCTTTAAACCCAAAATATTGGCAATATTTTCCCAAGGCACCAATTTAAAATTTTGATTCTCATCGGGATCAATATTCTCACCATCTTGGACCACCAAAAGACCATAAGGAAAATCCGCACTCAGTGGCACATTTATCACATCAATGCCATCAGTATCGAAGACAGCATCAATATTTGATGTTTCATTCGCAATGATCTTAAATTTACCCAGATACTCATTATTACCAGCGCGATTATAAACCGTGTAAGTATCATTTCCTTGATTAGAGGCTAGCAAATAACCCTCCGTCTCATTCGTATAATAAATCGCCAAACCTTCAACTTCTGGCGTTATATGGCCATCACCTTTAATAGTATCAATCAGATGCCCTATTTTTTTACCATCAGGTTCCGCATCAAATTTCCAAATACCCACACGTTCTTCGCCAAGATAAAAATTACCCAACATATCATCAGCGACACAACCTTCTACTTGGGAACTGACTTTCAGATGACGCACAAGGTTTGCATCAACAAGTCCACTCTCATTATCAAATAATTCCCATTGCTCAACCATCCCACTTTTGTCATTAATAAAGACATAGTATTTTCCCGAAGCGGCACTTTGATACATACAAAGACCATAAACCGCGTGTTTCAATTTTACGGTTATTGTACCCGCCGCAACATTTTCTAATGTCCGCGTGTTTGGATTTACTTTGTAAAGGGCAATACTATCATTACTACGATTACTTGCAGCAACGATAGCTATTTTGTCAGCACCAAGCGAAAAGTTATAGCGAAGATCAACATTATTCATATTACCATCGGCCAAGTACTGGATTTCTTTGCCGCTCAAATCATAAACACCCAACCCCCCCTGTTTTTGTGTGCCAATAATAACACTTTTTTCCGGGTTTTGAGGATGAATCCAAATAGCCGGATCATCAGCCGCATCGCCACTAGCTGGCACCGGCTTCGTTTCCACAGTCGCCTGAACTTCATAAATAGCATTACGGTCAATTTCAGCCGTAATCATACGAAAACGTAAGGCTTCTGTTTCAGATGAGAGCAATTCAAACTGTAAATTTTTGTAGGTTTTATCCCTTATTGTCAGATTTGGGATATAGAGGATATTATTGTTGGGATCATAATAACTAAAAGAACTGCCTATTGGGGCAATTGTGTTTAGTTCAAACAGAAATTCACTACTATCCACTTGACGCAATGTCGCCGAAAACGTGGAATTTTCAGGAATAATAAGCACCTCAGGTAAATTTAACATACCCTCTTGGTTATTAAAATTAGCCGCTTTTGGGGCCGCATATACCACTGTTTTTACAATAAAAATCAGCATTAAACTCAAAATAAACCTATATTTCATTGTCAAAGCCTCCTTGGTAATCAGTAATCAGTAATCAGTAATCAGTAATCAGTAATCAGTAATCAGTAATCAGTAATCAGGAATCAGTAAATATTATAGCAAGCTTCACTTGTATGGATACTTTTTGATGACAGGTGATTGTAGGGTGGGTAACGTCTTTTTGTTGCCCACCATTTGCATTTTAGGTCCATTCAAGTGATAAGTGCTATATCAACATAACGATTTTTAAATACAAATGGATAAAAAAGTTTGTAGTAGTTGTAGGTCGGGTTAGCGAAGCGTAACCCGACACTTTCTAAAGAATCAAGGTAGTATATCGGTAAACAAAAGTATTTTAACTTTTCTAAAAATACTATTTCTTTAAGAAATAGCATTTTTCACTTCTCCAAAATGTTAATAGATTTCTGTATACCTACTATGATTGATCCCGTTTTTGTTTCCGTTCATCAAAAAAAATCGGTTAGAGAAGTGTTTTTCATTAACAATTAACAATTTTCACCAGCCCACTGTTGACCCATATATAGCAATTCCCGATTAAATAAAGTACAATTAATCTAGTTTAAGTTATTCATAAATTAAATAAAAAACGCTATAACGCTGTAACGCATTAAACGCAAAAACGCTATAAATTAAATGGGGCGATGTACTGAATAATCCAACCTAATAACACACACAGCATTAAAAAAGAGACTATTAAAATATTACCAAAATAGACAAAAGGCGTTGTGCCTTGATAAGGCTGAGCTTGGGCACGCAAGGTAATCACTTCAAATTGTGGTGCTTTAGCAATAATTTTACCCTTAGCATCAATCACAGCTGAAATACCGGTATTCGTCGCACGTAACAAATAACGCCCATTTTCTAAAGCTCGCATTCGAGCAATTTCTAAATGTTGATGAGGTGCAATCGAATCGCCAAACCAAGCATCATTACTGACATTGACTAATAGCGTTGCCGCCGGCAAACTACGACGTACTAATTCACCAAAAGCATCTTCGTAGCAAATTGAAACGCCAATTAATTCGCCGGCACTTTTTATCAAAGTTTGCTCTTCATCGCCTACCGAAAATTCAGACATTGGTATATCAAGTAATTTCAATAAACTTCCGAAAATGGATTGAAAGGGAATATATTCGCCAAAGGGCACTAAATGATGTTTGTAATAAAAACCGGTTTGGCTGCCAAAACTCATTACACTATTAAAATAACGACCATCAGCTTCCATCACTGGCACACCAATTAAAAAATCGGTCCCATGTTTGATATGATTTTCTGATAATATCTCGAAAAAACCAGGCATATATTTTGACACATCATGGTAAAACAGTGGTATAGCTGTTTCTGGCCAAATAATAATATCAGCATCCTGGTGAGCTTGACTTAATTGTAAATAGCGTTCCATACTTGGAATTTGATAACCGGAATCCCATTTAAATTCTTGAGGTATATTACCTTGTATTAAAGCAATTTTTTTGGAGTCGCCAACTGGTTGAGTCCATGATATATTTGATAAATACCAACCACTTCCCCAAATGACTATTAAGCTGAAAATAGGAATAAAAGGCCTGTTAATGGTAAAATATTGATTCTTTTCTAGCGAAATATCTCTTTCCTCCCCGCCTCCTGCTGGGAGGGCAGGAGAAAATTCTTTACTTGATATTTTTTTGAGAGAAGGTTGGAAAGCGTTAAAAAGATAAACCAACAAAGTCGCCGTCAATACCGTTATCCAACTTACACCATAGATACCTAATATCGGTGCAAATCCATTCAACGGCGAATCAATTTGACTATAGCCCAAGCTTAACCAAGGAAAACCGGTCAACAACCAACCGCGTAACCATTCCATAAGCGTCCAAGCAGCAGGTAACACTAATAAGAACTTTATCAGTGTATTATTGGGAAAAAAACGAGTCAACAATCCGCCTAACAGGGCTGGATAAGTGGCCATCCCTAAGACAAAACCGGCTGTTAATAAGATGGCTCCAAAAAGTGGTATACCGCCAAATTGGTGAAAACTCACATGTACCCATGATACACCCACCCCAAAAAGCCCAATACCATAGAGCCAACCACGCCAAAAAGCACGTCGTGGAGAAACATTTTGCCACAGAATGAATAACAACGCGGGTGAAAATACCGCAATAGGAAATAGAGCATACGGGGCATAAGCGAGTGGTAAACTACCACCAGCGAGGAAAGCAAGGCTATCGCCAAAGCGTCCTTGCAACTTGAATCTCTTCACAAATTGAATTACCTCAGACGAATAATGATAAATGGTGAATATAGCATTTTTGCGTTACAGCGTTATAGCGTTTTTTTCAAGAATTATGAATCACTTAAACTTTAATTAACTGTACTTGATTCAATCAAAAATTGCTATAGTGAATGAATAACCACATTGTCATTTCAAGTGAAGCGAGAAATTTGTATGGTTGTCATTTTGGGCGAAATGATGGTGAATGAATAACCACATTGTCATTGTGAACCAAACGATAAATCTATATTTTTAAAAATGATTTTTTGCCGTTCACCATTCACCATTCATCATTCATCATTCATCATTCATCATTCATCATTCATCATTCACCATTCATCATTCATCATTCATCATTCACTATCATCATTTTCTGTTTCTGTTTTTTTTGAATTAACACGTAACCATTGAATACGCCGATTATCAGCCCGCGCAATTTCAAACTGAAAATTCTCAACATCAATACTATCACCCCGTTTGGGTAAATGTCCAAATGCTTGTACAACTAACCCACCAATCGTATCAAATTCTTCATCACTTAATTTAGATTCAAAAAACGCATTAAATTCTTCTATCGGTGTCTGTCCAAAAACAGTATACAACCCATTGCGATATGGTTTGATGAAAACTTGATCATCAATATCATGTTCATCATCAATCTCACCCACAATTTGTTCAATGACATCCTCAATGGTAACTAAACCTGCCACACCACTATACTCATCCACCACAATGGCCATGTGATTACGGCTGGTGCGAAATTCACGCAGTAATACATTAAGCCGTTTGCTTTCTGGGATAAATACCACCGGACGCATAAGATCGCGCATGTGAAATGGATTTCCTTTATTTTTGGCATAATATTCCAGTAAATCTTTGGCTAAAAAAATGCCTTGCACATCATCACGATTTTCTCCAACCACGGGAAAACGCGAGTGTCCAGATTCTAGAATAATTTTTATCAAACGTTCTGGTGGATCATGTAACTCTAAAACAACCATCTGTGATCTTGGAACCATTACATCACGTACTGGCGTTTCTGAGACTTTAAACACGCCTTCAATCATCCCCAACGTTTCCGCATTCAGCAAATGACATCGTTTAGCCTCTTGCAGCAGTCTCATTAGTTGTTTTTTATTTTGAGGTTGATTAGACAGGGTTTTTTTAATATGCTCAAACCAAGTTTTGGAAGGAAAAGACTGAAAAGAAGGGATGGAAATCATAACGAATCTATTAATTGGTAAGGATTGGAATAACCTAAATCGTATAAAATACAAATTTCTGTACTTTCCATAAATTGCTCCTGGACTATTTCAATATGGTCATAGCCTAACAGGTGCAAAGTACCATGTATAACAAGATGTGCCCAATGAGCGCCTAAGGGTTTATATTGATCAGCCGCTTCACGGGCAACGACGGAAGCACAAATTACAAGGTCTCCTAACAAAGGAATTTCAAGGTCTAATGGAGATTCAAAGGGAAAAGACAAGATATTGGTGGGGTTGGGACGCTGTCGCCACTTTTCATTTAATTGCTTAGCTTCCTCGTCATCGACAATCCTGATTGTCAATTCAACTTGAGAAGTGGAACGGGGGAAAGAGAAGGGAGGAATCGGCGCATTATTTTTTTGCGGTTCTTTGATTTCAGGTTCTCTACCCCTAGCTTCCTCGTATCGTAATACAGCATTAACCCAACCAGTCAGCATTTGCATACTGGGTAAATTGGGTTCACCACTCGCATACTGTATGTCCACAATAGCTTCCATAATGAAGATTCTCTAATTCTCTTAATTCGGTAATGCTGTAAAAGTAGTGATTAGAATTTTCCAGAGAGAGTTCACCAAAGTAATTTCACATGGACTCCAAAATCACTACTGGTTTAAAATGATTTAATTCTGGATTTTTAAAAATAAATCATTTTTTCAAAAGGGAGGAAGACTCTTTATTTTTCATAACGGGAGTTGGTTGAGGATTTTTCCTTCTCATTTCTTAGTTCAGCACTTTCATAAGCTTGAATAATACGCGCCACAATCGGATGTCGTACCACATCCTTCGTGCCAAAAAAGGTAAAACTTATACCATCAACATTTTGAAGTATTTCAATCACTTGACGCAATCCAGACCGTGTTTCACGGGGCAAATCAACTTGTGTCACATCCCCAGTTATGACGGCAGTAGAACCAAATCCAATGCGGGTTAAAAACATTTTCATCTGTTCAACAGTGGTATTTTGAGCCTCATCAAGAATGATAAATGCATCATTAAGGGTACGACCTCGCATATAAGCTAATGGTGCAATTTCAATGATATGACGATCTATCAATTTTGCCACACGCTCAAACCCTAACATTTCATAGAGCGCATCATACAAGGGCCGCAAATAAGGATCAACTTTTTGGGCTAAATCGCCGGGCAAAAAACCGAGCCGTTCACCGGCTTCTACAGCAGGACGCACTAAAACTAACCGGCGGATTTGTTCTCGTTCCAAAGCTTGGACAGCACAAGCAACCGCCAAATAAGTTTTTCCAGTACCCGCAGGTCCAATGCCAAAATTAATATCATTCCACTTTATAAGATTTAAATACTGGCGTTGATTAGGTCCTCGTGCTTTGACCGTAACACGACGAGTCCTAATCATCCCACTGTTCTCAACAGAATTATCAATCGGTGCAGATTCTAGGAGAGCATCAATATTGGATTGTTGAGAAAATAAATGGATACTCGCCGGATTGAGAACTTCATGACCGGTAGCAGAATATAGCTGGTTAAGGGCCTTAGTCACACTCTCCACAGCATGGACAAGTCCAATTACACGGAATTGATGACCACGGTTTTTAATTTCCACGCTAAAACGTTGTTCTAGTTGGTGCAAATGTTCATCAAATTGTCCACATAGATTGGCAAGTCGTTGATTATCCAGCGGCTCTAACATAAAATCGCTGCTAATCATTTGTTCAGGATCAAGTATATCGTTTAAATCAGTCATCAATTATCAGTTATCAGTTATCAGTTATCAGTTATCAGTTATCAGTTATCAGTTATCAGTTATCAGTTATCAGTTATCAGTTATCAGTTATCAGTTATCAGTTCCATGCAAAAACTTTAGCGTAGAAATCAGTTATCAAATCCAAAACCATGTCGAATGATTAGACTTAACCGTTTATATTTACTGATAAATTATTTCATTAGGTCAACAAGCTTTAATACACTTTATTTATTGCATCAGTCGTTTCTTTGGTGTTTTGTTGGCATAATGCTTGTTGATGTTGATGTTGATGTTGAGGATGTAGTGATGTGATATGTTCAATTTTCCCAGAATTTGCCCAATTTCTCAAGGTATTGGGATGCACACCTAAAATTTCACTCACTTTTCGACTGGGTAAATATTTCATAGATTGTGCATTCTATCAAATTTATTAATGTTTGTTAATGCATTATTTTTTGTTCTTAATACTGTTCACTGTTAGGGACAACGCAGTAAATAAAATACGTGTGTTGAAATAGAAATTGCTACAAATAGTATTTCTTTAAGAAATGCTATTTGTTAATAGTGCTTTAGAGGTTCAAGTTTTTCGCTCAAGCAAAAACTTGAACCCCGAAAAGTTATTTTCTGCGACATCCCTTATCATAAATACTCAATTTTGAGCTGAATTCTGTGGATAAACAAAAGTATTTTAACTTTTCTAAAAATACTATTTCTTTTCGATCTAGCATTTTTCACTTCTCCAAAATGTTAAAAGATTTCTGTGTATCTACATCATTTCCAAAATAAATTTTGGACTGTAAGCTAAGTTCAGTAAAACTCAAATTAACCCAAAGTTCATTAGAATAGGCATCTTTCCTAAATATACTGTTCGTCTTTGAATTTTGTGAAAATCAAAAATGTCGAAGAAATCCGATTTCTTCAAGAAATGGGATTTCTCTTGATTCAAAATTTCACTGATTTGAAGTACGTTCAGTATAACAGTAATTCATTAAAAATCAATTATTTATAAAAATTACGATATCCTATAAATAATTGATTTTAAAATATAATTCGATTTAATAGGAAAGATGTCTAATATAAGTTATTTCTAACTTGAACATCGAGTAATAACCATTTTTAGGTACTTTCATTGCACTAAGCTTTCCAATTCTGTCAACGCATTTTTTAACGTAATAATGCGTTGTTTGGTAAGTTGTTCAAAGCATTCACTTTCATAAGCAGTAAATCCCGTGCCACCACGATTGAGAAATGTAACAAACGCACAATGTTGTTCTCGAAATCGAAGCCAATCGGTTTGTGCGATTTTTAGTAACTGTTTTTGTTCCATTAGTGGATATAAAGGACTTTCCATTTCAATCAGCATCTGATGATATGACTGACTGTTCAAAATGGAAATCAGTTGTTGATAAATGGCTTCGTGTTTTTTATTAGTCGTTTGATAAGAACGCCTAGCACATTCATTAATCTCTGGTGTTCCTCTCGGATTGTGACAATCCAGTTCATCAGCTTCATCTGTTTGTGTCTTAGCAGTGCTTGGAATCATGTTTACTGTTGATATTTCTGAAAAACCAATAGACATGAGTAATCCACCAAAAACCCAACCGACGTTGCCACTTTCTGATTGGACTTGATACCAATAATCTAAATTATCCGTAATTTTATCCTGCGGTAAAGAACGTGTTAATGCGTTAACAACCACACTTTTTCCCAATATTTCAACCACATTAGCTTCAAGATCAGGAGCAGAACGCATACGAACACCGGATGCAGTAGTGATTCTGGCACCAATTCTCATCAATTGCCCACCAAATACCCATCCTTTTGGTTTAAAAGGCATTCCCATATAGCGTTCTCTTGACTCTCCGACTTGATACCAATAATCCAGAAGACCTTCAATTTTGTCTTTTAGTTTAGAACGCCCATAAATATAAAGATGAGCGTTTTGAGGAAAACTATCAATCACATCCGCTTCTTGGTAAGGTTTAAAATAAATGGGAGTTTCAGCCGTAGTGATTTGTGTCCCGATTTCCATAAGTAATCCGCCAAAAATCCAGCCTATTTTTCCACTGGATAATTTGACTTGATACCAATAATCTAAGACTTTACCGATGTTGTCCTGAAGTTTCGAGCGTGCAAAAGCATGAACAATGACTCCCTTATCCAGCGTTTCTATGATACGCGCTGTTTTAGTAGGGGCAGAACGCACAATCACATGAGTACCGATGACTTTTCTAGGGGTCATCAGTGGATTTCTTTGCGTGATTTGTGTCAAAGCACCAAAAACCCAGCCAATTTTTCCCGATTCAAGTTCTACCAGATACCAATAATCTTTATCGTAACGCTTGCTATTCTCCTCAAAAGCACTACGTGCTAACGTGTTAAGGACAGTACCTTTATCAAGCATATCAATAAGATTAGTACGACTTACTTTAGGTGTTGAACGTAGACGTACTTTATTAACGGTTGTCACTCGTGTACCGGCTGCTGGATAAGGCGTATAGGTATCGGTCGAAAAATAGAAGGTCGTTTTTTGTTCACCAGCGATAGATTTGAGATTTTTCATCAAAAACCCAGCTTGATTATTTTGGGCTTGTTTGAAGGACCTTTTGAGTGACGGCGGAATTGGCAAATAAATACCAATTTGAGTTTGACTCCATTGACAATTGGCACTACTTGGCAAAAGTGCTAGCCGAACAGCAACTTGATTGTTGTTGAGGTGATGAAACGCAAATTGCGTCAGAACGCTTTCAGAGAACTTAAAGTGACAATCTTCTTTCAACTCAGAATCTCGTATAATGAGACTGTTTTTTTCAACTGCCTCAAAAAGTGCCCCTAGCGTACTCGGTTGAGTTTTATTTTTCTTTAAGACTTTTTTAATGATCTTATCAGCAAGTAATGCTTCAAGAATCATTGATTCTGGAAATAGATCAGTGAGTTTAAGTATTTCGTTAAGATTGGTCAGATCAATGGTAATAAATTGGTGAAAGCCATGAATGAAACGTTGACAATGTTGCTCAAACGTATCCTTCATGCTGGCAATGGTACCCACTACCGATAAGAGAGTTAGCGTCCGTGTATATTCGCACACCGGGCCCGTGTTAGCATAATCTAACACTTCCTTTTCAAAGAATTTCTGTGCCAGGTCCTGTTTGGCGGAAAATAGCACGTTACCTTCATGATGGGCCGTAATATCAGCCTTTGTCCAGTGGATATTTAACCCGCCACTTAAACCCTGCCAAATTGTGTCGTCAGCACTTACCGCAATAGGATTTAGGCACAACAAACACATACTGGCGAATATTGTAAAAAAAAATTTCATTGTGTCGATCATTTTTAGAGCTAAAAAAACCAAAGCTAAAGCTTTGGATTCCAAAAGAATAGCCTCTAGCTTAGAGTCAATCTTATTAAGGACTCAGGATTTAACAACAGACGAAACTAAACCTGACAGGTTTTTAAAACTAAAAGGTTTGAGCGTTTAAATTTTGGAAGTTATAAAATCCAGAGTCCTAACTTAATGGAAGCATGGCTTGGAATCCAAAATTTATTTTGGTTCTGTTTGAAAACGGTATGGTTTAATTTAGGTAACTCCAATTCCTCATTACCTAGTTTCCTATAAGGATTATACATTAAATTCTTAATAATAATGCGAATTTAAGGGTTAAATTTTTCGCATCTAATGAAAATAGTCTAGGGACGTTGCAGAAAATAAACACACTATAGCAATCCTAAATTATTTGTGATGTTAGTCATCATTTATTCTTTTAAGAATAAGGTGATTTCCAGAAAAGATTATACCGGTGCCTGAGCTTGTCGAAGGCAATTTCGACATGGTTCGACAAGCTCACCAACCGCTCAGCAGGCACCGACTCCCGGTATATTTATTTCTGGAAATCGCCTAAAAGATATTCTTCACTATAACTGACTTAGGATTGCTATATCAACAAATCATAGATGTTCTTTTATAACCAATTGATTATTAAATGTAGGTCGGGTTAGCGAAGCGTAACCCGACCTACATATCTATTTCTTTAGATAATAAATTTCTATTTCAAACTTGGACTTTTTGGAACGGTTGTTTCGCCCATTATCGTAGCGATTTTCCTGAAACCCAAAGTCCAAATCTAAGCCGTTTGTTTGCAGTATAATTCATTTTTGACGAATTGCTATTCGTCATTCGCTATTAGCAGAGCGTGATTAAAGTCATCCAAAATAAATCTTGGAGGTTATTGGAGTCCAATCTAGGCAAAAGTTTCGGAGAAACTTTTGCCTAGATTATTTATTTTGAATAATGATTTGTCTCCATACTTTACTCACATTGCAGAACGACCAACATTTGGAAATCGCAATGAACCAACACACCGGATTAACTCGAATTTTTAAAGCTTTTGGCTATTCGCTGGCAGGTTTTAAAGCAGCTTGGCTTAATGAAGCGGCTTTTCGCCAAGAAGCATTATTGTGTATCACATTGATACCTATTGCTTTTTGGTTGGGTGATAATAATATTGAACGTGCCTTACTCATCAGTGGTTTATTACTGGTGTTGATAACAGAGTTACTGAATTCTGCCATTGAAGCGGTAGCAGATCGCGTGAGCGAAGAATGGCATCCGCTCATTAAACGGGCTAAAGATTTTGGATCAGCAGCTGTGTTTATTGCATTGTTTTATACAGCTTTGATATGGGGATTAGTATTATGGGAATAGGAAAATAGGGGAAATAAAAAGCGTATATTCGGAGATCACACCTTCTAAAAATTGTCCGAAACGAAGTAACGAAGGAAACGATATCCAATAAAAATTTTAGAGGTTTAGGTGATTTCCAAAGTGGGGCGATAAAGATTTTTATTTCTCAATACCCTTGAAAAATAAAAATCTAAAATTTAATTTTTAGGAAAGTCTTGTTTTATTTTAAGTAGCATGATAAGATATTGTCGCTTTTTTCAATACTATAAGGGCCTGTAGCTCAGTTGGTTAGAGCATCCGACTCATAATCGGCTGGTCGTAGGTTCAAGTCCTACCAGGCCCACTATTATTTTTTCATTTTCCTCCTTTGTTGGTCTATGTCCCTCTTTTTGAAAGAAAGAGGGATTTTTTATGACCTCCATTTCAATTTCTTGCTTTTCTCTCCTTCAACCTTTCCCCTTTTCCCTTTCTCTTTTTTTAGCCGATACGTTTATCTATTGGTACATAGTCGCGTTGGGGGGAACCGATGTATAGTTGACGCGGACGACTAATCCTCATATCAGGTTCATCCATCATTTCCATCCATTGTGAAACCCAACCTGCAGTACGTGCGACAGCAAATATGGCTGTAAACATATTTAAAGGAATATCTAGCGCAGTTAAGATAATGCCAGAATAGAAATCCACGTTTGGATAGAGTTTGCGTTCAATAAAGTAATCATCGGAAAGAGCAATCCGTTCCAATTCCATCGCAATTTCAAATAGGGGTTTGTTTGTGGCGTTCATTTCATCTAATAATTGATGACAACTGTCGCGAATAATCTTGGCACGAGGATCATAATTTTTATAAACCCGGTGCCCAAATCCCATCAGTCGCGTGGATTTATCCTTAAATTTCTTGATATAGGTAGGAATGTTTTTGGGATGTTCAATTTCTTGTAACATCCGAATAACAGCCTCATTTGCACCACCATGTGCTGGTCCCCATAACGTTGCAATCCCAGCCGCTACACAAGAAAATGGATGCGCTTGTGAACTCCCCGCTAAACGTACTGTGGAGGTACTGGCATTTTGTTCATGATCGGCATGCAGTATCAATAAAATTTCCAAGGCTTTTGCAGCAACTTTACTCACTTTATAGGGTTTTGTTGGCACTGAAAACATCATTTGCATGAAATTTTCCACATAACCTAAGTCATTGCGAGGATAAACGTAAGGGCGCCCAATCAAATAGTTATGACTAATAGCCGCTATGGTTGGCATTTTAGCAATGAGGCGTATAGCACTCTTATTACGATGTACTGGATTGTTAATATCCATAGCATCGTAATAGTAGCTTGATAATGCACCGACAACACCAACCAGTATAGCCATTGGATGGGCATTATGTCTGAAGCCATTGTAAAAACGTAGCAACCCTTCATTTAACATCGTATGTTGGTGAATAGACTCGTGGAAATTCTCCAATTGCACTTGTGTTGGCAATTCACCATATAACAGTAAATAACACACTTCCAAATAGGAACTTTTTTCAGCTAATTGATCAATGGGGTAGCCACCATACAATAAAATACCCTCATCACCATCAACAAAGGTAATAGCACTTTCACAACTGGCAGTTGCCATAAAAGCCGGGTCAAAAGTAAACATACCCAATTCTTTGGGTAAAGCTTGGCAATCAATGACAGAAGGTCCATGTACTCCATCTTTAATAGGACATTCAACAGACTTTCCGGTTCGATTGTCAGTAATTGTGACAGTATCTTTGTTCATTTTATTCTCCTTATAAGGTGACAGGGAGCAGGTGACAGAGGACAGGTATCAGGGGGCAGGTATCAGGAGAAAGGGAAGGGTGTCAGGAAACTGGAACTGAAGTTGATAAAGAGAATTCCAAAATCAATTTTGAAATCCCAGTCAATTTGGTTCTTCAGTCCCCTGTCCCCTGACACCTTTCCCTTTTTCCTGATACCTGCCCCCTGATACCTGTCCCCTTTCTCCTTGTACCTTTTAACGTGTGCCTCGCAAGGCATCTATTAGTAACATAACAGCACCGATACTTATCGCACTATCGGCAATATTAAAGGCGGGCCAATGCCATCCTTGATAATATATATCAATAAAATCAATTACATATCCATACATCATGCGGTCAATGACATTTCCTAATGCACCGCCCAGAACTAAAGCTAATCCACAAGCCAACCAACGTTCTTCTCGTTTAAGATGGCTTAACCATGTTATGATAATACCACTGACTACAATCGCTAATCCACTTAAAAACCATCGTTTCCATTCACCCGCCGTTGCTAAAATGCTCCATGCAGCTCCCGGATTATGCAACAATCTTAAATCAAAGAAAGGCAAAACGTTAACTGGCTGATTAAACATCAAAGTGGCACTTACCCATGCTTTAGTCACTTGATCTAAAATGACAACCAATAGCGATAACGATAACCATTTGAAAGTATTTATCATATTTTTTAATTGGGAATCGGGAATCGGGAATTGGGAATTGGGAATTGAATTTAGTTTTCCAAAATAAATTTCAGTAATACCAATTTTGGATTGAAATTCATTTTAAATTTAGATCAAATCCAAAATTTATTTTGGATTCCATTTGACTTTTACTAATTACTAAGGCGATTTCCAGAAATATACCGTGAATCGCTTGCAACTGACCTTGTCAAACCATGTCTAAGGCCACTTAAAAACTGCCTTCGACAAGCTCAGGCAACGGTATAATGGACGTAGCAAAAAATAACGCACTATCAACAAATACTATTTCTTTAAGAAATAGCATTTGTAGAAACTTCTCGTTCGAAATGACAAAAAAGTTTAGTTTATCACTGTGTCTAGTATAATCTTTTCTAAAAATCACCTAATTACCGATTACCAACACACTGCTCCCAATTCCCAATTCCCCAAAAGCGAAATCAATGTTTTCCGGTGAAAGGCACAAATGTTACCGGCAAAATATGACGAGTCTTAATTTTATCTTGCTCGTCTTTTTCTACGATTGTTAAATATTGAATAAAAAATTGTTCCCCTAACGGAATAATCATACGCCCACCCGGTTTGAGTTGTTGAATCAATGGTAAGGGAATATTGCTTATTGCCGCTGTTACAATGATACCATCATAAGGAGCATGTTCCTCCCAACCCTCATAACCATCCCCAATTTTAACTTCAACATTATTATAGCCAAGATTTTTTAAACGTTTTTGAGCTTGTAAACCTAAATTTCTAACTATTTCAACAGTATATATTTTATTAACCAATTGAGACAAAATTGCAGCTTGATAACCAGAACCGGCACCTATTTCTAGTACCACATCATTAAGTTTGGTCTCTAACAAATCGGTCATTAAAGCGACAATATAAGGTTGGGAAATCGTTTGCCCATTACCAATCGGTAACGGGCGATTATCGTAAGCATAGGGATGTTGATAATCAGGCACAAATTCATGACGGGGAACTTTAGCCATGACTTCCATTACTCGTGGATCAAAAACACTACGCCCCGTTTCTTTCCCAGTTGCCCGTGCCATTTCGTTGATAGCATTAATCATATAAATTGCACCTCAAATTTTCATGAGTATCTTAGCTCATATTGGGTTTTGAGGAAGTGTATATATGTAGGTACAGAGAAATCTTTTAACATGTTGGAAAAATGAAAAATGCTATTTCTTAAAGAAATAGTATTTTTGTAGCGTTTTTGAGTTTAAGGCATTACAGAGTTAATAGCTTAATTACCAATAATTTGAATAAGACTAAATGTATTTTATTCAATGGAAAATTGCTATAGAAAAGTTAAAATACTGTTTGAAAAAGTGAAAAATGCTATTTCTTAAAGAAATAGTATTTTTATAGCATTTTTAAGCTTAAGGTATTACAGAGTTAATAATTTAATTATCAATAATTTAAATAATACTAAATGTATTTTATTCAATGGGAAATGGTTATAGAAAAGTTAAAATACTTTTGTTTACCTATCTATTTACAATATCAATCCATATTAAAAGAATACCCAAAGACTGCGACAACTTTCATGAAGTCCATATCAATACGATGGTACGATGGGAAGTTTAGTCATTACTTCGCTGTTGAGGATAAACAACATCAGAGAATTTCTCAAAAAAATCTTCCTCTACCTAGGTTTATGTGCAATTCATCAAACCCCAATCTCAGCCTCTTTTAATTTCGCTTCCACTTTGTTACGTTCTGTAATATCACGCGCTACAGCGATAAAATGGTTTTGTTGTCCAGCAATTGAAATACACTGCAAAAAGATTTCAACCGGAAACAAAGTACCATTTTTACGTTGATGTACCGTTTGAAAAACTAATTTTTGTTGAGAACCATTAAATAAAGGAGCTAATAATTTGCTGATCTGTTTTTCATCGTATTCTGGCAAAATATCCAAAGGTGTCATTTGTAAAAGTTCTTCTTGCGTGTAACCTAAACTGTTTATAGCACCTTGATTGACGTAAAAAAATTTGTTATCTTCCGTACCATGCATAAAGATAGCATCTAACGTTATATCCAATGTGGTTTTTAACTGGTTGAGTTCCTTATAGGCTTTTTCTAGGGCAGCTTGACTTTGTAGCAATTCTAATTCAGCCTTTTTACGCTCAGTAATATCTTCAAATGATCCTAGAATACCTATTACTTTACCTTTTTCATTAGAAAGAGGTGCCTTGCTGGTATCAGCCCAAATTTGTTGTCCATTAGTCGTTACAGCCCTTTCAATGAGGTGATATTCTGGTATTTTATTTTCCATTACGCGCTTATCATCAGCACGAAATTTTTCCGTTTCCTCTGGTTTCCAAGGTAAATCAAAATCGGTTTTACCGACAATTTTTTCGGGAATATCAAGACCGGTCATTTTAGCAAAATGTTGGTTACAACCTAAGTAAACACTATTGATATTTTTCCAAAAAATAAATTGTGGCACGTTATCTATCACCAAACGTAAGAATTTTTGTTGTGCCCGTAATTCATCCTCAATCTGCTTCTGTTGGGTAATATCACGTCCAAACAAAACGATACGAACAACCTTATTTTTCTCATTAAAAACCGGATAAAAATAACATTCAAACCAACGATTGATACTGAGTCGTTCTCTATCAATAGTGACTGGCCTTTTAGTACGAACAACCTTCTCTACAGCTTGAATTCGTTTATTGGCGATAATTGGTGGCAATAAATCAAACAGACAAAGCCCGATCATTTCTTTGCTGGTTTTTCTAAATCGTGTAGCCCCAGTAGGATTAATGTTGACAATGGTACCATCCAATTCCAACAAGAGAATAGTCTCAAGTGTCGCATCAAACGTAGCGCGTAGCGTTTGAGAATTTTCACGTAATCGGGTTTCTGTTTTTTGATGACTAAGAATTTCTTGTTGTAATCGTTGATTGGTTTGAGTCAGTGCGATGGTTTGTTGTTTGAATGTTTGTTCAGTTTGTTTTTTATCGTTAATATCGATAATAACAGAACGAATTTCAGTGATAATACCGGTTTCATCCAAAATACCGGTACTAACAACCTGGGCATAAAAACGCTTTCCCTTTCTCGGGTTAATTTTTAATTCACAAGTTTGTTTTGATTTTAATTGAATAACATTTTTGAGATGGGCAGAAAACGTTTCATCTGAATCATAATCTAAGTAAACAACAAAAGGTTTGTCATACAAGAATTTTATGTCAATACCTAATTGATTAGCACCAGTGAGATTAACCTCTAAAATGGTACCGTGAATATCGAAAGTAAAATAACCTACTGGTGCAGAATCATAGAGTCCCGTATATTTTTCTTTCGCTTTTTCAAGCGCATATTGGGTATTGCGTAATTCTTCATTTTGTCGTTCTAATTCAATTTGATGGGCACGCAATTCCTGAATAAGTTCAGACAAATTTTCGATATCGTTTATTTCAATATCCTTATTGTATATTTTAAGTAACTCTTCATTTTGTTGATAGAGTTCATGATGGGAATCGGTTTTATTCATATTTCCTAATCTCTTAATCTTAATTCGCCAAAAGACGAATGGTGAGAAGTAGCGAAGCTCCAATTATCGTATTTTGCTATTCTCCGAAGATTTGGGAGTTAATACCAATTCTTTTTTGAAATTCATTTTAAATTGCAAAAACCCAAAATCATAAAGACTCCTTAACAAAGGTTTTATTTCAGAATTGGTATAAGAATTTTGCAAGTTCTTTTATAGATAAATGTAAAATTATAGTCTATTTTAATTATATTAATCTATTTTTATAGTAAATAATACTAATATTTATTGCAATAATTACCTATTTCTTGATGTCTCCTATTTGAAATAATTATTTGATTTATATATTATATTTATAGTTTATTTTAGAAATATTGTTAACATTTTTAGGCAAGAGTACGATTTCTAAAATAAATTTTGGATGCTTTTCTCGTTCCAACGCTCCTGCGTTGGAATGTATATCATGACGCTTCAGCGTCATTCTTTAGAGATTTATTGCTATACTCGAAATAACAACTAATTTAGGATATAGTAAAAAAATAGTGAATAGGAAATTAGGAAATTAATAACTGATGTTACGCACTATGCTTCCAAACTTAATAAAGAGCCTGTCATTTTGTGCGAGAAATCTCATCAAACTTGATGATCAAATTTTTTTCCAAAGACAATAACGACAAGGATTACATGTAACCAAGGATAAAACCATGAAAGTTTTGAGGTTCTGCGCTTTCCGACAAAGCTCAGCTTTTCACGAAGACATACGGGAGCCTTATCCTTGTTTACATGCAATCCTTGTCGTTTTTTTTGAGGAAACTTGAACATCAAGTTTGATGAGATTTCTCGCACAAAATGACAAGAACTGTGACCATTTTTGAAGCACCGCGCGTAACATGAGTTATAGCAATTCCTGATTGAATAAAATACGTTTAATATCCTTCAATTTATTGATAATTCATGTATTAAACGCTATAACGCTGCCTGCACTGAGCTTGCCGAAGTGTAACGCATTAAACGCTATAACGCAAAAACGCTATAATAATTGAGAAAAGAGGAAAATTATGCAAACAGCAACTCAAACAACTAAAGTAAGAATAGATAAATGGCTTTGGGCAGCACGTTTTTTTAAAACTCGTAGCGTGGCGACAGATGCCGTTTCTGGTGGTAAAGTTCGACTTAATCAACAACGTACTAAACCAGCTAAAGAAATTCATATTGGTGATAAATTAACTATCCGTACTGGTTATGTTGAACGGAGTGTCATTATACTTAATTTATCAACACAACGTCGAGGTGCTAAAGAAGCTGTTTTGTTGTACGAAGAAACACCAGAAAGTATTGAACACCGAGAACAAGAAGCGGGATTACGTCGTCAGGCTGCTACCTTGCGTCCGCATGGTATTGGACGTCCAACGAAAAAAGAACGTCGTTTGATTCACCGATTTGTTCAAAATGGTGCGAATGACACAAGCAATTAACTTCCAAAGCTAAAGCTTTGGACTCCAAAGCACGAAGAGGAATCCAAAGCTTTAGCTTTGGATAAAAAAACTGTTCATCAGTCAGTCACGTATTCTAATAAACTACCATATCGTTTATTGCCTGGTAATTTGGCATAGACACTGATTTTGCCTTTGCTAATTTTTACATCGCCTTTAAAAAAACCGTTTTGTTTTTGAAGATGAAACCATTGGTCACCGACAATCACAGCCACTTTTTCTGCGGTTGGCATGGCTAATTTAAAGGTTTGTGTGGCATTGGCGGTTAAATAACGGTTTTTGGGTATATCAAGATAACCGTTGTTTTCTTTAAACAATGCGGTGGCTTTTGGAAAACCAATGTTACCCGGCATACCTTGACTGGCTTTCACTTCATAATCCAAAGCAGGCAGATAATCATTATTTGGCTCATCCTTCGCAAATAACCTCAACAAATAATCGCCTGGGTTTTTAAAAACCGCATGAATTTCATACCGTTCAGATTTCCGTTGGACAAAAGTGAACGTTTTATCTACTCTTTTTCTGCCTTGATACAATACAGCGCTCATCAACACATTTTCAGGTGCAAAAATGGTTACCATCACTTGCTGTTCCGCTTCAATCAAACGATATGGATGGCTATCCACTTTTAACCCATTATCAAAAAACGCTTGTTCCGGTAAAACGGTTTGTTCATCGGCTTGCATTCCCCGACTAGCTATAATGCGATAATCTAAGGCCCAATGGTAGCTGCCCGGTGCGTTTTGCGGTTTGGCAAATAGTCTAAAAAGATATTTCCCTTGGCGAGGAAAAGTCGCTGTAATGTCATATTTATCATCGTGATGATAAATAGAGGTTTGTGATGATTCAACTTCATAATTACCTTGCAGTAATTGCACGCTAATTGCGGTTTGTGTGGGTGCATGTAATGTGATAACGACTTGATTTTCAGTTTTAATCAGGTAATGTGAATGGCTTCCAATACCTAAACCCGCTTTAAAAAAAGCCGGACGAAGATAAACAAGTTGATCATATTGAGATTTTAAAATGGGCGATGTCAGCAATTGCCATTTGTCCTGTTTGGGAAAATGATCATAAATAAGCTGTTCTGGCGGTGTTAAAAAATAATGGTCCTGAAATTGACGCACAAAGCGTTTTTGTTTGTCATCCAAATAACCGGCTCCCCAGGTTGCGTCGATCAGTTGCCATTGGCCCTCTATTTTTACTGCATTCCAGGCATGATTGATGGCATCAGCATTTTCGATTACATAGCTGTAACCTTTTGAATATCCGCTAATCACTTCCACTTCAATACCGGCAAGTTGCGCTAATTCCTTAAACAGTCCCGCATAACCATCACAGATAGCACGATGATTTTTTAATACCGCTTCGGCACGATTTTCAGTAGTCGTACCACTAAAAAGACTCTCGTCATCATAAGCGATGTTGTTTGTAATCCAGCGATAAATCGCTCGCACTTTTTCCCGATCATTTTTCGCCGGAGATATTAAATAAGCAGCAAGCTTTTCTAACGATTGCTCAACCGACTTTGGTGCATTAAGCGCATGTTTGTCAATCTGTTCAAATTCCGAATAGCTGGGAATTTGCCTAGATTGTGGTGTGAGTTCTGTTATCGAAGTGCCAGTATTTTTACAACTTGACAACAGGGGTAACCAGAAAATAAAAACTAAACCAATAATGCGATAATTCATGGTTGTTTTCCTATAACCTAAAAATGGCCATTAAAACTTGAGAGAGCTTTTCTTCCGGAAATTGAGATTGTACTCCATTGTGAACCGTAAACACCAATCACTGTCGAGTCCAAATTCTTTGGACACTCTTTCATCCCATTTTTGGTTCCAAATTTTTTGTCGGGTTATTGTTTCAACTTCATGAAGTTCATGACAGTTTTTGTGATTAAATCATTCAAACAATCGTCCAAATGTTCGGTATTCCTTCATTTTCTCCCAATCAAACAGTTTGCGAATCACCGGATCATGGCGTAGTATATCAAGATGACTTAGATGTTTAATGAAAGCCAAGTACCCCCATCATAACAGCATCAGCTATCCCATAGTTAGCTGTATGTCCTCGTTTAATTGAGATAATTTTTTTCAAGGTTTTAGGAAGTTGCAATTTCTCGGCAAATTTACAGAGATGAACCAGTCCGGCATTTCCGGTTAGATTTTTGCACGACCGTGAACTTGAAATTTTTTCATCATTTAGGTGTCCCTATAGTTATTTATAAAAGCAGCTTTTATACTTATTTTTCATTAATATCTTACCATTCGCTTAATAATAAGTAAAAAAGCTTAATTTTGACATCCTTTAAAATCAAGCTCTTATGTGTTTAAAGTCCAAACGGCATTGCTAAAGACAGATTAATGGAAGAAAAGTAGGTTCTTTCACCCGATGGCAAAAACGGCTATCAATTCTATGGCATAAAAAATGCGGTTAGTAAAAAACATTATTTTTCAATAGAATAAAAAATAAAGTTTTTGCGATTTTATTAAGCGAATGAAGAGTAATATCTTGGGGTTCGGTGATTCCAAAACGGGTTTTTTGAATTTGGAGTCAAACTCAAAAACTTTTATAAAATCAAATATTAAACCAAATAGTCAGCGAGATTGAAGAACGACCCCAACTTTAAAATACCTTAATCAATTGGAAAAATAGGGAAAATGATTAGCAATTATGAATTTTTAATTCACGTAATCATGTTTCATCGGATTATAAATTTATTAAGCTATCCGACAGGTTAGCTTTTATGGCCAATTTTTTAATTCTTAAATTCTTGGTTTGGAATCACCGAACCCCAAGTAATATAACAACTTTATATTAAATTTAATTGCCTTTTTTAAGTTTAATACTTTTTTTAAAAAAAGGAGTGACGTTGGAGCGTCACTATTTGCATTCCAATCATAAAGCGTTGGAACGAGAAATCAATTCACTCAGGAATTGGATAATTCATTTTAAAAACAACGCCTTTTCCAAGGATACTCTCACAAGTGATGGTTCCCTGTAATTGGGTAGTTATTAAATTGTAGCAAATATACATCCCTAATCCACTACCACCATGTGCGCGGTGAGTGGTAAAAAACGGCTCAAAGATTTTTTCCAGATTTTCTTCTGGGATACCTTTTCCGTTATCAGAATACTCTAGATGCATAAGGTTCTGTTCAGATTGAGAGGCCGTTATTTTAATACGACTACTGGTATGCTGACCCTCACCAAAGCCGTGTATGAGGCTATTCATTAGCAAGTTGGTCAGGATTTGCTCTAAAGCACCAGGTAGACTATTGACTTTCAAATCATTAGGACAAGTCACTGAAATCTCAATATTGGTATTTTTGAAGTGACTATGTAATGTGTTAATCGTGTCTTTAATAACTTCCTTGACTTGAAATATTCTCACCTCATCAGAAGTTTGATCAACCGCAGTACGCTTGAAACTGGTGATTAATTTAGCGGCTCTTTCTAAGTTGGATAAGGTGAGACTAGCTACTTTTTTTACATCGTCCAGTTTATCCACCAGTTCTTGTTCATCCACTTCTTCTTGATCCAATAATTGATTAATCGCGTTAGCATAATTAAACAACGTTGAAGCGGTACCTAATGCCACACCAATTGGGGTATTTAATTCATGGGCAAACCCGGCAACTAGCCGCCCAAGGGAAGCCATTTTTTCGCTTTGTACCAATTCATGGCGAGTTCGCGTCAACTCTGCAATTTTGGCCTTTAATTGGGCTGTTCTTTCTGCGACTTTGCCATCTAATCGGATGAACCATTGAGCATTTTCGAGTGAAATAGCAATTTGAGTAGAGAGCATGGTTAAAAGACTGAGACGTTTTGGGGTAAATGCACCGGTTGTTAGATTATTTTCTAAGTACAAAATGGTCTTCAGTTCTTGTTGATAAATAATCGGGAAACATAAAACAGATTTGGTTTGATGTTTTTGGATATAAGGATCATCCATATAGAATTCTTGCTCTCTGGCATCGGTTAATACCACTGGTTTTTGTGTGTGGGCCACGTAATTGATAATCGCTTTTGGCAGATGGTTTTCAATCGGCAGAGCTTGGAGTACGGATATTTCCTTGGTATCTATTGCACCGCTTGCTTCAATCACCCAAATTTGCTCTTGTTCTTCCTGAACCTGCTCCTGTTTTAATATGAGAAAGCCTCGCTGTGCGCCAGCATTTTCAATCACAATGTCCATCATTTTTTCTAACAGCCGGCTTAAGACAATTTCCTCAGAAAGCGTTTGGGAGGTTTTGATGACAGTTTCGACATCTAACCAGAGTGAGGAATTGAATTGAGTTTGGTTCAAACCGATAACTTCTGTGGTTTGAGTCATCATTTTTGAGACGGGTTGTGAAAGGTTTGGGGATAACAGCGATGAATATTGCGTTTCTAAATCCTTTGCTTTCGCCATAGCACCCCATTGTTGATAGCAATAACGCGCTTCTTTCAGATAAAGCTGTGCAATTTTTTCTTTTCCTTGGGTTAACCAAAATTGAGTCGCTAATTCATTGCCTAAAGCTTGATATTGAATAAGACCTTGTTTCTGAGCTGATGCAATGGCTTGATCATATAAATCTATAATGTTTAAATCTTTAGGTGTGGATATTCTGGCTATTTCTGCTGTGACTAAAAGATATTGCGTTTGAAAATTAGCAGGGCAGTTGTTGGCCCAAATTTTGGCGATTTTTTGATTTTCATTGATTTTTTCCCAGTACACGAGTTGTTGTTCGGTTGATATATTAGGATAGAGGGCTAATAAAATCAGTGATTCGGTAAAACGATATTCAGCCGAAGGGAGTAAGCCTTGTGTTGCGACCGCAATCAAACGTTGTTCTGCTTGTTTGGCACTTTTGAGTGCGGTTTCAAAATCACCACGTAAATAAAGAACCCAAGCTTTCAGAATATAAAAAATGCAGAGAACTTGGATATTGTTATGATCTTCACAGCGTGCCAAAAACTGAGCTTCTGTCAGTGTGGTGTGACGAAATTCAGTGGGTTTAGCGGTTTTAAATTTTCCCATTAAATTGAAAATCACCATTTGCCCGCCTTCGATGAGATCAATACCCCATTGGTTTTTTCGGGAACGACAAAAGGATAAATAGTCGTCTATTTCGGTGAAGAGTTCGGTTAAATTCACGCCTTGATAGAATCGACAATACATATTATGCCCAAACGCATACACGGCATATTGCAAATTTCCTGATTCTAAGCCAATCTGATAGGCTTTTTTATAATCTTCTGTGGCTGATTGAAGTGGTTGGTACCAATGTCGTAAGGAACTACCAATCATTAAGTAAAAAACACTTTGGGCAGCTGAGGAATCAGTAAATTTGTCCCGCATTAAGCGAGTGGCTAATTGACCAAAATCTTCGCCAGTTTGGTAATCCTGCCAAACATAACCCAGTAGTCCGCCATAGGCAGTATGACTATAACCGATTTGAGAGACGTTGCCATATTTTAGGGTTAAATTAACGACTTTTGAAACAATGACGGCCCAGAGTCGTTGATGAGAACGATAACAAGGTGGGCCCATGGTAATTAATAATTTAACCGCGGTTATGTAAATAGGATCAGTCATGTTGGGTAATTCAAAGAGCGAGGCAATGGGTTTGTCTCCAATGGTTTTTTTGATCTCAAACATTTCTTTATCACGTTCTCGTTCAAAATGGTCATCTGGTAGTTCAATCCCAAGAAGTGCTAAGGCTTGCTGCCCGGTTTGAATGGCGGTTTGATAACGCGCACTTAACGTATATTGGACGATGAGTATATGTAATACTTCAGCTTTTTCCAACGGCGTTTTCGCTTGCTTTACCGTTTGATGAATTATCTGTTCTGATTGTTCAAAATGGCCATTTAAAAATTCTACTTCCGCTCTTTCTTTGTAAAGTGCCAAAACGAAATCATAGTTTTCTTCCCAGCCATTTTTATCTAAACATTCCATCGCTATGATGAAATATTGCAAAGAAGCAGCATAAGCAGTGGCTTGTTTGGCTTTTCTGCCGGCGGTTAAGTTCAATCGTGCTAATTCCATTTTTTCATGGGATTTTAAGAGCAAAGAACGTGCAATATTCAGATGATCAAGCATTTTGAAGAGTTGATCGGTTTTCTCTTCTTTAACCGGTTGATTGAGCAAGAGTTGTCCAATGGATAGATGCACGGTTTTCTTTTGGGCTTCATCAATGAGCGCGTAAGCGGCTTGTTGTACTCGGTCATGTTGGAATTTAAAATAAGTGAGTTGGTTATCGGATTTTGGGTGATCAATCCATTTATAATTATTATCTCGCGGCAAAATCACGCCTTCTTTGAGGGCAGACCATAAATGCGCTAACACGTCGGTTTGGGAACATTGTGAGATGATAGATAGGGTTTTTAAACCAAATCTATTTCCAATGCAAGCGGCTAATTTCAGTATGAAAATCGTTTGGCTGGGCAATTGACGGATTTTGTGCGCTAATAATTCTACGACGTTGTCGGTTATGTTAAGCGCAACGATTTTATCAATCTCCCATTGCCATTTTCGCTTTTTAAAATCAAATAGTAATAATCCTTTAGCGTATAAAGCGGTTAAAAATTCGTGGGTGAAAAAAGCATTGCCTTGGGTTTTTTCATAGACTAAATCGGTTAACGGCTTAACGTAAGAGAGTTCACTCTTTAGAGATTCAGCAATTAAGGTATTGACATCATTGTGAGACAGATTTAGTAATGAAATAGTGTTTATCAAAGTCCCGGCTGTCTGTAATTCAGAGAGGGTCATCATTAAGGGATGCGTAGCATCCACTTCATTGTCACGATAAGCACCAATAATTAAAAAGTGATGATTTTTGGTGTCTGTCATCAATAACTTTAAGAGTTGAAGGGAGGCAGGGTCGGCCCATTGCAAGTCATCTATGAATAAAACTAACGGATGTTCTTGTTGACATAAGGCTTGGAAAAAGTTTTGAAATACGGTATTAAAACGGTTTTGGGCTTCTTGAGGTGGAATGGTTTCTACCGCTGGTTGTGGACCTATCACTAATTCTAGTTGTTCAATAACTTCAATTAAAACTTGACCTTTAGTTCCGATAGCCGTTAAGATTTTTTGTTGCCATTGTTTCAATTGTTCAATGCTTTCGGTCAAAAGATAATTGCAAAATTCATTAAACGCTTGGCTAATAGCCGAATAGGGAATATTACGTTGGTATTGATCAAATTTGCCGTTGGCAAAATAACCGTGTTTTTCGGTCATGGGTTTGTGGACTTCATGCACCAATGCGGTTTTACCAACACCGGAATAACCAGCAATGAGCATTAACTCGCCTTTACCTTTCTCCTTTCCCCTTTCTCCTTGTTCCTGAGTAACACGTTCAAACGCTTGCAATAACATTTTCACTTCATTTTCACGCCCGTAAAGTTTTTGGAGAATTTGAAGTTGGTCGGAAAAGTCGTTTTGAGCGAGTTCAAAGGATAAACCTGCCAGGTTTTTAAAACCTGGCAGGTTTTCGAGGCATTTTTCTAAATCCGCTTTGACACCAAGAGCTGATTGATAGCGATCTTCAACATTTTTTGCCATCAATTTCATGACCAAATCAGAAATAATTGGTGGTACGTTGGGATTGACTTGATAAATTGGCCTAGGGATTTTAGCGATATGGCTATGGACTAATTCAAGGGCATGATGTGATTCAAACGGGACTTTTCCGGTTAATAGCTCATAAAAAGTTACGCCCAAAGAGTATAAATCGGTGCGATAATCAAGATTTCGGTTCATACGCCCGGTTTGTTCGGGAGAAATGTAGGCTAATGTGCCTTCTACTTGTTCTGGATTTTTGAGAGCCGGCTTTTCACGGGGTAAGCGACTGGATATGCTAAAATCTATGATTTTCAATTGGTTAGTTTTTTTATTCCAAATGATATTCGCGGGATTGATGTCTTTGTGGATAAGGTTAGCGGCGTGAATTTGGCCCACAGCATCAGCAATTTGAATGGCGATGGGAAGGAAATCGGAAATCTCTAGCCCTAGCCCTCTCCCTAACCCTTCCTCAGAGGGGAATTCCCTCTCCCCGGTTGTTGAGCTTGTCGAAACAGTCTCCCCGGTTGTTGAGCTTGTCGAAACAGTCTCCCCGGTTGTTGAGCTTGTCGAAACAATTTCCCCGGTTGTTGAGCTTGTCGAAACAGTCTCCCCGGTTGTTGAGCTTGTCGAAACAGTCTCTCCGGTTGTTGGGCTTGTCGAAACATGGGATGGTGTTAGAGGGAGAGCCGGATTTAGATGATTTTTTAAAGAGTCGCCACCAAAATCTTCTAACACGATAATCAAGGTATTTTTATATTTTTCAATACTATAAGTTTTAATCACATTATCAAGATTGAGACTTTTGGTGATTTCGTATTCTTGCCGATAGCGCGTCAGTTCTTCGGGTGTGGGATAATCCTCTTTCAAAACTTTGAGAATAACCGGTTGATGGTCATGTTTTCTAACGCCACGATAAACGGTGGAGTTAGCACTTTGGTAAATCGGATTACCTATTTGATAGTTAGGAATATTGATCATAGTTTCTCCTAAAAAAAATCTGATTGAAACAGATTTTGGAGATAGCAGAAATAATGGGGCTTTTCTCTTCAGAAAAGGTGATAACAAAGGGGAAAAATGGTATTTGCCCTCTCCAAAATCCGTTATAATCAAAAGAAATCTAAAGTGTAGCTTTGGACTGGAGTGATGAAAATTGGTAATTGGTAATTGGTAATTGGTAATGAAAAACATCTCAATTCAATAACTGATTGTTTTTGATGAACGGAACAAAAACGGGATCAATTTTTGATCCAACAAAAAACCTGATTTTCACCACTCCAGCTTTGGACTAGGCTGTCGAAATTTAACCCTTTGAAGCACAAATAAATTTCCGGTTTTTGGATGTTGCATTTACGCAAAATCCAATGTTAAGCAAACTGAATTTGTAAATTTTATCCAAGCCAAAAAACCAGAGGCGTAAACTCCATAGAAAAGCATGTTTTTCGACAACCTAGCTTTGGACTCCAATAACACCGATAAAAAAATCAAAGCGTAGCGAAGGACTCCATAAATAAGGACGGGAAAGGTTGGTAAAAAAGGAGCATGGCCACATTTGGTGTGCTCCTTTTTGTATTGATCGATAAAATTTCCCAATCCGGTAACCAATGCTCTAAAAATCGGTAGTGCTAGGAAAGTAGTGATTTTGGAGTCTAAACTTTAATTTGGTCTTGATTCTTAATAAACATCTAATCACTACTTTCCTAGCACTACCAAAGCACCGGACTTCAAAAAACAAAGTTCAAGCTTTGAACCCTAAAAACTAAACGGAGTTCAAAGCTCAAGCTTTGGAAATTATTTTAAAAATGACTAAACTTAAACTTGATGCTCAAGTTTTTAGCACTTGATATTTACCATTCCTGAATAATCAATAATTTAACCATAAAAACTCTTTTCTCTATTCTTCAGATATCTAGAGATTTATAGGTGACAAGTCGTTTAAAATTATACGGATAATCAATTGATAGACAAGTCAAGAAAAAAACTTGATCATCGAATTAAATGGTTTTAGGCGATTTCCAGAAAAAAATATACCGGAAATCGTTGCCTGAGCTTGTCGAAGGCAGTTGTTGTAGTTGCCTTCGACAAGCTCAGGCAACGGTACAATTTTTCTTGGAAATCGCCTTAAGTCTCTTTATTCTCACTCTTTTCTTCCACGGAGGAAGGCGGCGTGGGTGATGATTCTGCAATATCATCCTTGATTCTAGTCGCACATTCAACCAACAACGGGTATGACACTTTTTTGGCAAGACGATCTAACCAAAGTCTAAAGGCATTTTTGCCAAGCTTAGGTAACACAAGGGAACGTCCAACCTGTTCATAAATTTCTCTTAGCAACAGTTCGCTGGCTTCCGTCGTTTTAAGTCCACCATCAATCCGAAGCAAAGTTTCAATTTCAACCGCTGGATCATCAGTATCACTCAATGGCGGTAAATTAAAGTCATCAATTGAAAAATCTTCCTCAGAATTACTACGCTGCACGTTTACCCTGGTTCTGAGCAAGGTTTGTTGAGCGGTACGCCTCAAATTTTGGATGGACTCTTCTAATACTGCCCCTCCATTGCCGTCAAGCCAATTAGAAATTTCCCGAATTTCTAGGTGATTAAAAGGCGAATTTGCCATAAAAAGTAAAAATTGTTCAACGCTTTTCATCAAGTTATCTCCATATTTATCAAAAATTGAGAATAGTGAATAGCGAATAGCGAACATAACCCGATAAAAATTAAATATTGATCAAAAATCCAACCCATCAAAGAAAATATTCGCTAAACTTATTCAACAAAAGTCATTTGCTATTCCCTATTCCCCAGATTATTTTCCATCAGTTAAGTCAAAAAAACCAGTCTAAAAATTCCCCTATCCTTAGTTTTGAAATGGGGAATATGGTATGAAATTTGAGGAAATCCCCTAAATATTACATTTTATTGACGAGAATAAATCGCACTCATTTGAAGAAACTAAGTTTTTGTGTTAATTTACAGAAATAATTCTCAAAATGAAAAATCCTATTTAAAAAAAAATGGGATTTCTTTGACGTTCAGGTAGATTTTAAAAATCTGTTAGGTTTGAGCGTTCAAATTTTGGAAGTGATAAAATCCCGAGTCCTAAGTGGAGTCCAAAGCTTTAGCTTTGGAAATATACGCCCAAAGCTAAAGCTTTGGATTCCAAAATATTCGATAATTTATGATTCAGTACATTTGCCAAAATTATTATTCTTAAAAAATTAACAGTCAAAAAAATAATATTATGAAACTACAAATACTTAAATGTCACGGTTCTGGAAATGATTTTATACTCATTAATGAATATGAAAAGCTTTTGTTTTCAGAAGCGGAGCGTGTCACATTATCAAAAATTTTCTGTGATAGAGCCGGAATATTAGGTGCTGATGGGATTCTTTTTTTTCAGAATAGCGATAATGTTGATGGTAAAATGAGAATGTTTAATCCTGATGGTTCAGAAGCTGAAATGTGTGGTAATGGGTTAAGATGTATTGGGCGATTTGCTTGTGAACAATTGGGACAAAATTTGGTATTCATTGAAACATTAAAAGGCGTTTCTCGTGTCGTTAACGAAAAAAATATTCATCCGGGCGTGGCGACTTATAAAGCCGAACTCAATACCATTTCTCTCAATACCAAAGATATTCCAATCAATGTTCATTTTGAATCATTAATTAAGCAGCCATTATCCACATTATCAAACAAGTTAACATTTACAGCGGTAAGTATGCCCAATCCTCACATTGTGGCGATGGTTGATAATATTTCTGATGATGAATTAGGACAAATTGGTAAAAAAGCTAATGAAATTAAAGAATTATTTCCAAACGGTGTTAATGTCAACTTTTGTCAGGTGATTGGTGAAGCAGCTATTTATGTTAGAACGTATGAGAGAGGGGTTGGCTTAACCAATTCTTGTGGCAGTGGCATGTCAAGTGCTTCTCTAGTAGCCTGTCTACTGGAACAATGTTCTTATGATAAGCCCATTGACGTGTATAACCGAGGGGGATTAGTTCAGTGTGAAGTGAAAAAAAATAATTCTCATCACTATTCGGTTTTTTTATCGGGCAATGCTACCTTTATATTTAAAAATACGATTACTTATGAATCTCCAAACTTTAGCAATGTGATTCAATATTTTGAACATATTTTTTTGGAGGAGATTCAAAATTATGGCAGACTTATTGAATATTCAGAACAGAAGCTAACACAGCTTTAAAGGAGAAAGGAAAAAGGGGAAAGGAAGCCAAAATAAATAATCTAGGCAAAAGTTTCGGAGAAACTTTTGCCTAGATTGGACTCCAAGAACCGAATTTTAGAGTCCAAAATTGGCATGGCTCAAAAATCATGAATCAGGGATAATACTTAAATGAAGGATGTTGGAATTCTTCGTTGCGCTTTATCTTTTGCACAAAGAACAGCGAAGAACTCCAAGTGTTACCCTAAATTGAACCATGCCCTAAAATTTATTTTGGTTCTATTCCTTAGCCCATAAAATCTTTTTTTTCAGTGTCATTGGAGTCCAAAATCCTTTCCCCTTTCCTCTTTCCCCTTGCTCCTTTCCCAATGAAAATGATGGATAAAATTTTAATTTGTGATGATTCCGTTTCCATGCGAAGAATGCTAAAGTTGACTTTAAACCAAGCTAATTATCAGGTTACAGAAGCTGAAAATGGTTTAAATGCTTTAGAATTAGCAAAAAACGATCAGTTTGATTTAATTCTTACTGATGTTAATATGCCAAAATTGGATGGTTTGTCTTTAGTGCGTGAATTACGCGCCTTGCCACAATATCAATTTAAGCCGATATTATTGTTGACAACAGAAAGTGCGCCAGACAAAAAGAAAATGGCAAAAGCCGCCGGTGCAACCGGTTGGCTTATTAAGCCATTCGATCCCGATAAATTATTAGCAGCTATTAGAAAAGTTCTGAGGTAGATCGTTATGGCAGTCGACTTAACAGAAATTCGTGAACTTTTTTTAGAAGAAAGTTTTGAGAATATTGATATCATGGAATCCAGTTTACTGGATTTAGAAATCGGGAATGTTGATAATGAATTCATCAACACAATTTTTCGTGCGGCCCATTCTATTAAGGGTGGTGCCGGTATTTTTAATTTTGAACATATCATTCACTTTGCACATGCTGCGGAAACTTTACTTGACGAAATGCGTAATGGAGAACATTTTGTCACACAGTCATTGATTGATTTATTATTAAGCTCAGTAGATGTCCTACGAATGATGTTGTCAGCAGTACAAGAAGATACTGATTATGATGTGCAAGAGGCACAAAAATGTCAGGAGGAATTGCACCAGGCATCACAAGAAAATCAAGAAAAAAAATCATTGGTTGAGGAAAATGTCGCTTCTCCACCAACTACGCTCACAAAAGAACCATTCAAGTCAATAGAATCACAACAATCTGCTACCATAGAGCCGGGCATTAAAAATGGATGGCGTATCTTATTTAAGCCTGATATATCAATGCTAACAACCGGTAACGATCCCATTAACTTATTTAGGGAATTAGCACATTTAGGCGAGTTAGAAATCAAGGTTGATACGAATCAACTCCCTACTTTTTTGGAACTTGATCCACGAGCGTGTTATTTAAGTTGGGAACTCCTTGTGTATGGAGAAATTGAACGAATTGCGATTGATGAAATTTTTGAGTGGGTAGAAGATGAGTGCGAATTACATATTACCAATTTAGCATCAGACATTGCTGAAAAATCGACATTACCATCAAAAGAAGAACAAATTTCAGAAGAAACAGCAGAAGATATAACCCTTGATGCAGAAAAACGTGAAGAGAGTGAACTTGAACGTATCAAAAAAATACAACTAGATAATGCTGATAAAAATCTTGAAACTACTCAAAAAGCAGAATTAGAAAAAGCAGAATTTGATAAAAGCGAAATTATTTCTGCTCAGGAAGATATTAAAAAAATTGTAGACTTACCCGTTGACAAACATTCCAAAGACGAAGAAATTTCTCCTAAAAAAGCCGATAAATCAACCGACTCTATTGAAGTCGACACTTTTCAAATTCCGAGCAAAGAAACGTCAGAAACTAAGGATACCACCAAACATATTCATAGCACGACAATTCATGGTAGCGAAGCCAATTCCATTCGCGTAGGCATTGATAAAGTGGATAGTTTAATCAATATGGTCGGTGAACTGGTTATTACCCAATCCATGTTAGATCAGATTGGCGAACATTTTGATAATTTACAGATTAATAATCTGAAAGACGGTTTAGCGCAATTGGAACGTAATACGCGTGAACTACAAGAAAACGTCATGCGGATTCGGATGTTACCTATCAGCTATTCGTTTAATCGCTTTCCACGTTTAGTCCATGATTTAAGTACCCAATTAGGTAAAAACGTTGAATTAAAATTGTCGGGCGAACAAACCGAATTGGATAAAACAGTCTTAGAAAAAATGAATGATCCCTTGGTTCATTTAGTGCGTAATGCTCTGGATCATGGTATTGAAATGCCAGAACAACGTCTGGCTGCTGGCAAATCCGAAATCGGACTATTACATCTACATGCTTTTCATCAAGGTGGCAATATTATTATTCAAATCAGTGATGATGGTGCTGGATTTAATGTTAATAGAATTCGCGAGAAAGCAATACAAAAAAAATTATTAAAATCAGATGAATATCCAACCAATGAGCAATTATATGACTTTATTTTTCAGCCTGGTTTTTCTACGGTTGAACAAGTGAGTGATTTATCCGGGCGTGGGGTTGGGATGGATGTGGTACGCCGTAATATTCGAGCATTAGGAGGGACGATTGAGGTAAAGTCTCAAACTGGCAAAGGTTCTATTTTTAGCATACGTTTACCGCTCACTTTAGCTATTTTAGATGGACAATTAGTGCGTGTTGGACAAGAGATTTATATTTTGCCTTTATTGTCTATTATTGAATCATTGCGTGTTAATCCCAAATTAGTCAACTTTCTCGCCGGCGTTGCCGAAGTCTATCGACTACGTGAAGAATATATTCCCATTTTACGCCTCTATGATATTTTTGATATCACATCTAGTACCATGCAATTGGAACAAGGATTATTAGTCATTGTAGAAGGTGATGGTCAAAAAATTGGATTATTTGTTGACGAACTTCTTTCTCAGCAACAGATTGTGATTAAAAGCTTAGAAAGTAATTATAAAAAAGTTGAAGGCATTTCTAGTGCAACTATTCTAGGTGATGGTAGTGTCGCTTTAATTTTGGATGTTGCTGGACTCATTCACCTTTTTCACAGTCGAACCAAAGTACTTCCAACACGTCCTAAATCTCTGTTAGGAGTCCATTATGAACAGTGATACCAGCAATGTTGCCAACAAATATCTGACTTTTGTGTTAGCAACAGAAGAATATGCAGTAGATATTTTACGGGTACAAGAAATAAAAGGTTGGAGCAAAGTGACGATGATACCTAATACGCCCAACTATATTTGTGGAGTCATTAATCTACGTGGCACCATTGTACCCATTATTGATTTACGTGTGCGTTTTAATCTTGAACGTTTAGATTATGGACAAATGACGGTTGTCGTTGTTGTCAAGGTGATATCTCATCATGAAAAAGAACGTATTATGGGCATTGTTGTTGATGCTGTATCAGATGTTTACGATGTTGCAGAAACTGAAATTAAGGCACCACCAGATTTTGGGAGTGTTATCAGCACTGAATTTATTAGAGGTTTAGCGACAGTCGATGAGAAAATGGTTATCATATTAGATATTGATAAGCTACTTAATTCAAAAGAACTTGCTATTGTTGACAACCTTTCTCATTAATCAGTTATCAGTTATCAGTTATCAGTTATCAGTTATCAGTTATCAGTTATCAAGTATCAGGTATCAGATATCAGATATCAGATATCAGATATAGCAATCCTAAATTATTTGTGATGTTAGTCATCATTTATTCTTTTAAGAATAAAAGGTATTCCCCACTATAACTGACTTAGGATTGCTATATTAAATTTCAAATTCGTTCAAATTTCACAGCGAAGCTCGAAATGATACCAACAGATTTCTCGCGGCACTCGAAATGACACCAGCAGATTTCACAGCGAAGCTCGAAATGACAAGCTCTTTTGAAATTTCATATCTGATTCCTGATAACTGATAACTGATAACTGATAACTGATAACTGATAACTGATAACTGATAACTGATAACTGATACTTGATAACTGATAACTGATAACTGATAACTGAAGAGGATAATTGATATGTCATTGCTCGCTAACTTGAAGCTTAAATATAAACTCGGCTTAATGCTACTCTTCCCCGTTTTAGGCTTACTCTATTTTTCTGTCATTCTCATGATTGAAAAAGCTCAAACTGCGGAAGATATGAAAGGTTTGGCAGAATTAACTCAATTGTCAATTACGCTAAGTCATATTGTTCATGCAGTCCAATTAGAACGCGGTGCTAGTAGCTTATTTATTAAAAACCAAGGAAAAAAGTTTACTGAAGAACTGTCTCAATATCGTTCTCAAACCGATCAGACAGTAAGCGCATTAAATAACTTATTAGTTCAATTTGAAACAGTCACTTCGGATACAGAAGTTAACAAGCGGCTAGACGAAGTATTAGAAATGCTCACTCATTTTCAAGCCATCCGTGCTGACGTGACTACGCTGAGTATTCCACAACCCCAAGCCGTCAAACGCTATACCGAAATTAATAACACCGTTTTTCAATTTATTATACAGTCTACGCATTATTCTAATTATAAGGACGTTTTTCCGTTAAAATTGGCTTATATTAACTTACTTAACACCAAAGAAAAAGCCGGTTTAGAACGTGCTTTATTATCCGCTGTCTTTAGTCAAAAGGCCCTTGAACCTGGTCAATTTCGGCAATTTGTCGAACTGGTCTCAGGGCAAACCGCTTATTTAAATCATGATGTCATGAAATATTTGACGGAAGAACAAAAATTATTTTTAGAAAAACAGTTATCACAAGGACAATTTATTGAAGAAACCGCACGTATGCGAGAGATTATTTACACTGCCCAAGCTGCTAATGGGGCATTGCTAGAAAAAATTGATCCTGAATATTGGTTTACCATGCAAACCGGCAAAATTGATCTGCTCAAAGAAACGGGGAATAAACTCGCTCACGACCTCTATCTTAAAGCCAAAAAAAGCCAAAAAATCGCTTATAATGATTTTATCAATTTCTTCGGTATGATGATAATTATTATTGGATTAGCCATTATATTCCTGATTATCATGCTGAAAGATACGACCAAACGTCTCAGTCAAGCGGTGCAAGTGGCTAATCAAATTGCGGCTGGCAATCTCAACAATCTGATTGATGTTGACTATAAAGATGAAACGGGACAACTTTGCTGTACGCTTGCTAGTATGCAAACGCAATTACGTGAACGCATTGAAGCTGATAAAAAGATTGCTGATGAAGCATTGCGTATTAACCGTGCTTTGGATCGCGCTACCACTAATTTATTAATTACTGATAGCAATTACAATATTATTTACTTGAATGAAGCGGCACGGCAATTATTTAGAGCTGAAGAAAAAAACCTTCGTAAAGAAATACCGCATTTTGATGCCAATCGTATGCTTGGCGCTAGTTTTGAGAATTTCCATCAAAATCCAGAGCATCAAAGGCAATTACTGGCGAAACTCTCTAATAGCCGTCCGGCAAAGATACCAGTAGGTGGTTTAAGTCTTGATCATATTATCACGCCAGTCATTAATGAACGTGAAGAACGTATTGGTATGGTGGTTGAATTTAGAAATCGTACTGCTGAAGTCGCTATTGAACAAGAAATTAATCAAGTTATCCAGGCTGCTTCTCAAGGAGATTTTCAACAACGCATTGATTTTAAAAATAAAAAAGGTTTTTTTAAAACCTTCAGTAATAGCTTAAATCAAATCATGGATTTCAATCAACGGGCTGTTGAAGACATTATGCACATTTTGGCAGCTCTGGCAGAAGGTGATTTAACTCAAAAAATTGACAATCACTACGTTGGTGCTTTTGAACAATTAAAAAATGATATCAATACGACAATCCAGAAATTGACCGACATTATAACAACCATTTTGCACACTGCCGATGCGGTCAATCATGCGGCTGAAGAAATTTCTCAAGGTAATCTTAGTTTGAGTCAACGCACGGAAGAACAAGCCTCTTCATTAGAAGAAACGGCTGCGAGTATGACGCAAATGACAGCTACTTTACAACAAAATACTGAAAATGCCCGACAAGCTAGCCATTTAGCGTTTGATGCGAAAAAACAAGCCGAACAAGGGGGTGAAGTGGTTGGTGCTGCCATCAGTGCCATGACAAATATCAGCAAGAGTAGTCAAAAAATTACTGAAATTATTCGGGTGATTGATGAAATTTCATTCCAAACGAACTTGTTAGCACTTAATGCTGCGGTAGAAGCTGCCCGGGCCGGTGAACATGGTCGAGGTTTTGCTGTTGTTGCCACCGAAGTGCGTAATCTGGCCCAACGAAGTGCTGCCGCTGCAAAAGAAATTAAAGGATTAATAGAAGATAGTGTGACCAAAGTTGAAGAAGGGACTAAACTAGCTAACAAATCTGGGGAAACGCTAAAAGAAATCGTTTTTGCGGTCAAAAAAGTCAGCGAATTTATTACCGAGATTGCGGCGGCTACTCAAGAACAATCTTTAGGAATCCAACAGATTAATAAAGCCATTGCGCAAATGGATGAAACAACACAAAAAAATGCTTCTCTGGTTGAAGAAGCCTCCATTGCAAGCAGTACCATGAAAGAACAAGCTCAAAGTTTGATAGAACAAGTAGCATTTTTCAATGTGGGTGAGTTGGAATTCACTCAAGAATCTAAAAAACCAAAAGCCATTATGAGCCACAGGCTCCAAAAAATAATAGTTGAAACACCTAAGCGTTTAATTTCTCTCCCATCCCAAAACAATGACAGCGATTGGGAAGATTTTTAACTTAAGAAGATTTTTAACTTAACTTGTGGCCCTCTCCCTAATCCTCCCAAAGGGCGAGGGATTCCACAGTGAGGTTGGTGGGCAAGAAAAAGACTTTGCCGGCCCTCAGTTTAAATTGTGCCCGCGTACAGTATAAGGCGATTTCCAGAAATAAATATACCGGTATAATCTTTTCTGGAAATCACCTAACTGATAACTGATAACTGATAACTGATAACTGATAACTGATAACTGATAACTGATAACTGATAACTGATAACTGATAACTGATAACTGATAACTGATAACTGATAACTGATTATTTCACTACTAAGCTTTTTACCTCTGTAATCCCTTCATGTTCAGGATAATTTAAGGCTAATACTTCAAGCGCACTATCCGATAGTTCATTTAAGCCCATCACTTTATAAGCTTTTGCTAAAATAACTAAGGCTTCTGAAACAGCCTGTGTACCTTGAAAAGATTGAATGACAACCTTAGCTCGGTTAGCGGCAGCCACATAAGCATTTCGTTTCATATAAAATCTAGCCACATGTAACTCATGTTCTGCTAACCGGTTACGCAGGTGAGTCATGCGTTGTTTGGCATCTTTACTATATTTACTGTTAGGAAAACGTCTGATTAATGCCTGAAAATCTTGAAACGCCTGCTTTGCTGCACCTTGATCTCGTTGAGAACGATCAACAGGTAAAATACGATCTAAAACACTTTGATTACGTTCAAAATTCACCAAAGCTTTGAGATAATAAACATAGTCCACGTTTGGATGACGAGGATAGAGTTTAATAAAGCGATTAACTGCAACGATTGCCGATTCTGGTTCTTCATATTTATAATAGGAATAAATCAGATTAAGGTGCGCTTGTTGGGCATACTTTTCAAATGGAAAACGTGCCTCCAATATTTCATAGTATTTGATGGCGGTTTGATAATCACTAGCATCAAAAGCTTTTTTAGCTTCTTGATAAAGATGCTCAACAGACCATGTTTCAGGTTTAGTCTCAGCTAAACTACAACCGAATAAGTTCAATAAAATAGAGAAAAGGGTAATGAGTAAAAATGGTTTCATGTGAATGGTGAATGATGAATGATGAATGATGAATGATGAATAACAAAAAGTTTGATTTTTTGAATGAACACTCAATTGACTTCTAAAAATACGATTTCTTGAAGAAATCGTATTTTTCACTCCTCAATTTAGTTATTTGCCGAAGGCGAAGGAGTTAAGCGTTTTGCAAGTTTTTCAATTATAATGTTTTTATTTTAACAAGTCCAAAGTTAAAGCTTAGATTCCAAACAAGCCTAATTTTTTGAGTCCAAAGCTTTAGTTTTGAATAATTAAAAAAGGGCACTCCGTATGACAATTATTGTTAAATTTTTTGCAAGTTTACGTGAAGAAATGGGAAAAAGTGAAGTTCAGCTAGAAGCAACTGATTCTCTGACAGTGGCACAAGTATGGGCACAAGTTTGTAATAATACGCCATTGCCGAGTCATATACTGATGGCAATCAATCAAGAATATTCGGAGCAAAACGCGCTGGTGAAGGATGGTGATGAAATTGCTTTTTTTCCACCGGTTACTGGAGGCTGATAATGAAAGTTGAAATCACATCAAAAGCATTTTATCCGTGGGAAAGTTTACAAGCTTATGAAAAAACCTTAATAAATCAATATGGTCAATGTGGAGCAGTCGCTACATTTGTTGGCACCATGCGTGATTATAACGAAGGCGATACGGTGCAAGCCATGTTTTTAGAACACTATCCTGGGATGACAGAAAAATATTTACAAACGATCAGTGAAATAGCATTACAGCGATGGGAAATTCTTAACACCTTAATTATTCATCGGGTTGGGGAGATACGTCCTGGCGAAACAATTGTTTTGGTGGCAGCTTGGGCGGGACATCGTGCGCCGGCTTTTGAAGCGTGTCGTTTTTTAATTGAAGAATTAAAATCTCGTGCGCCGTTTTGGAAATATGAAACATTAAACGATGGAACACGTTGGGTTAGGAAAAAATACTAATTGTTAATTGTTAATTGTTAATTGTTAATTAGTGTCTGAATGAAAAATATCATTTCGACGAAGGAGAAATCTCAAAAGCTTGATAAAATAAAGATTTCTACTTTGAGCTTGAAATGACATCATTGCTTATGAGAGGGTTTTCGTTCAGACACTAATTAACAATTAACAATTAACAATTAACAATTATCCAAATAAGGTTTTAAAAGTTCTTCAATTTTTTGCTCCTGAAAAATTTTAGCTAATTGACAAGCTTTACGACTAAATGGTTGTAATTGTGCATCACGTTGCTCCATTTTTTCAGCATATTCAATAATGCCCTGAATATCACCCATTTTAATAAGATCAAGTAAAACATAGGCATCTTCTGGTGTGGGACCTTTTAAAATCTCTTCATTTTCGATCGGTTGGCGATTTTCAGGTTCATCATAAATCCATTCTAACGATAAATGAGTCGCTAATAATTCTAATAATTTTTCAATATCAATCGGTTTTGACAAAAAAGCATCGCAACCAGCTTGTAAACATTCTTGTTGATGTTGCTGAAATACATTGGCTGAAATAGCAAAAATAAAGATATCTTTCAATTTAGGATTTTGTTTTATTTTTTGAACACACTCAAAGCAATTCATTGCCGGCATCATAGAATCAATTAAAATGACATCTGGCTTGAATTCATTAATTTCGATAAGCACTCCTTGTCCATTATTAGCTTCCAATAGTTCAAATCCTAACGGTTCTAACAAATCTATTAATAAAGAACGATTTTGTAAACGATCATCTGCTACTAAAATCCGGAAATGTTCCAATTCTTCATTTTCATCTCTTAACCTTTGTTTCCGATTAAATCCAATAATAGTCGATGGGGTAAAGATATTCTTTGAATCGTCTAAATTCAATAAAATTGGCTTCACAATATTAAATTGAAAAATACTTCCTTTACCTAATTGACTTGTAACGTTTAATTGTCCCCCCATCATTTCCACTAATTTTTTGCTAATGGGTAAACCTAATCCGGTTCCTTCTATCTGCTGACTTTGTTCACCAACTTGCTGAAAAGGTTCAAAAATATTTTCTATATCGTCTGCTGCTATCCCAACGCCGGAATCTTGTATTTTAAAATCCAGCCTTCCTTTTTGAAGGCCATCTAAAAATGAGTTTGATTGATAACTAACCGTCAATGTAACGCTACCCTTAAAAGTAAATTTCATAGCATTGCTTAATAAATTGAGCAAAATTTGCCGTAATCTTTTTTCATCACCATGGATACCAGTAGGTAATCTTCCTTGCGGGGAATTTTCTTCATAAATAAAGACAATATCTTTTTCATCAGCACGCAAACGAAATAAATCAACAATTCCTTGAAGAAATGTTGGCAAGTAAAAATCATTCTCAACCAATTCTAATTTACCCGCCTCAATTTTGGATAAATCTAAAATATCATTAATCAATGTCAATAAATGTTCACCACTTTGCTTAATAATATTTAAACCTTCTTTTTGTTTATCAGCCAAAGAGCGATCATGCGATAGGATTTGTGCGTAACCTAAAATACCATTAAGTGGAGTACGCAATTCGTGACTCATATTAGCAAGAAAGGTACTTTTAGCCCGATTAGCTATTTCTGCGTCATGTTGAGCTTGCTCAGCGCGATCTTTGGCTTTTTGCAACTCATCTTCAATAACATCAGCATGTTCACTCGTTATTTCTAATAAAGATTCTAGGTTAGCATTTTCTTCTTTCAACTTCTCTAATTCTTGATTGAGATGCTCTATTTCGCCTAGTTGTTCTTGATTTGCAGATGTTTCTTCGGTCATAATTATTTAATCCCAAACAAAATGAAATATTAGTTTTTTAGATATGTATACTCGGCACGGGCATAAACTTAACTTTTCTCATGAGATTGGTGGGCAAGAAAAAGACTTTGCCCACCCTACAAAACTCAGTTTAGGGAGGATTTTTATTCTAAAATTTTATTTCTGGATAAGTCTCCTTTTCTGAATGTCTATAGTGGAATATTTTTTAAACGGCTTATTCTATTTTTAATTGTAAATTTGGCATAAGTCGTTTTAGATTAGCCAAGGATTTTCCTTGCCACGGCGTTTTTTTAGAACCTAAAATCGTTAATTGACTTTTTTCGGCTTTACTCACCTTGATTACAAATCTTGCTAACATAGTCACACCTGAACTATTGAGAGATTTCAAACTTTGTATGTTAAGTGTGATTAGAGGCAACTCAAGTGCAATCACTTGATTGAAAAGTTCCATAAGAGGCACATACGCATCTGAACCAATCAACCGCAATGTCCCTTCACAATAAATAGTGGCTATCGTGGAATCATAATAGACATGGTAATCTTGATCATTTATTTCCAATGTTGTTTCCATTTTGGTTCCTCAATATATTGTTTAAATCTCCAAAATAATAGCTCAACTCTCATCCAAAATAAATTTTGGATACTAATTTTTTGGAGCCTAAAATTTATTTTGGTAAATGTATGGAGTCTAAATATTGTTTACCTTTGGATTGTTACAAAATTTAATAAACAGTATATCAGGAGAATTTCTGGATGAAAACTCAATATATAAATTTTAATTATAATAAATAAAAATAAATTGTCTTCGACGAATGACGAATATAATGCTCTGTCAAATCTTCTTGCCGTTTTTGAAAAAGGGGTACTGGGGATTTTTAAAGTTTGGGTGTTTTAGACTTTACAAATGATTTAAGTTCCCTATATTATTCATAATATAGCGTTTTTGACTTTAATGCGTTACCGCATTATAGCGTTAAATAGTTTAATTATTAATGATTTAAATAATATAAAATGTATTTTATTCAATAGGAAATTGCTATAGACACTCATTATTTGTCAATTTAGGGACAAGGCAGTCAATAAAATACGTTTTGAAATAGAGCTTCTTAACAAATACTATTTCTTAAAAGAAATACTTGGGGTTCGGTGATTCCAAACCAAGAATTTAAGAATTAAAAAATTGGCCATAAAATATAACCTGTTGGATAGCTTAATAAATTGATAATCCGGTGAAACATGATTACGTGAATTAAAAATTCATAATTGCTAATCATTGAAAATATTTTTCCAATTGATTAAGGTATTTTAAAGTTGGGAGTCGTTCTTCAATCTAGCTGACTATTTGGTTTAATATTTGATTTTATAAAAGTTTTTGAGTTTGACTCCAAATTCAAAAAACCCGTTTTGGAATCACCGAACCCCAAGGAAATAACTTATGTTGATAGTGCATAAATTATTTTCTGCAGCATCCCTTAAAAACCCAATATCGTATCGATCTCGGATTTTTTAGCGATTAAATAATTTTTAACTCCACCAAAGCTAAAGCTTTGGACTCCAGCAAAGCTTTAGCTTTATACCAGCAAAGCTAAAGCTTTTTTTCTGATTAGGAAAATATAAACAAAATGAATTTGATAAAGTTGACTATTTTAAGCTTGGTATTGATTTTGGGATTTTCACCAGGCGAAATTCTGGCAGCAGAATTGACTGATCATGTCATGTCAAATGACTCTGATAAACCCTTTTTTAGCTATTTTTTTGTCGGGTTTAACTATTCTGATTGGTTAAATTATTACATTAGCCATTTCTTATTTCCCATCCACGCTGCTTTGATGATTACCGTATTTTTTAGTTTTTTCTCGTCATTAACGGTAGGCTTTGCAGTACATCGGCGCAAATTAAAAAAACAACCCTTCATGGTGGAATATTATGTTCAACAGATTATGCGTCGTTATCACTTTTTTTCGGAAGTGTTTTTGCTCACCGGATTAGCCGGGGCCGCCTTAGCCATTCAAAACATCTTTAACAATGACTTATTCGACTTAACACGCATCATAGAAGGTTCAACCGCGGTTGCCCCTGGCATTATCGAAGTCAGAAAAGGGATTGCCTTTAGTGCTGGCGGTATTGTATTTGCCGTTATCTGCTATTTTTTCAGAGCTATCTTATTACTACGCTATCAATCGGCGTTAGAAATGGGATTTATGGTAAAAGCCAAAACTGAACGGGCCCAAGCCATAGAAATCAATAAATTACATAATTTGTTGGAACGGTTTTTAAATAAACAAACCGATTCCATCCTTCCGTTTGCAGAAGTGCTGACTGAAATCAGAACTCTCAATAAAACCTTGAATTCCAACGTCATCCAAAAGAATTTTGCTAATGAATTGAAATCTATCTTGGATCGCTTCGAGATACAAACTCACAAGCATTTCACGCATGTTGCTGGCACCGTACAATCGGCTACCGAACTGGTACAAGAATCCAAACACCATTTAGATCAACAAATCGAAAACTCTCAACATTTTCTCACCAAATTAGAGAGTTTAGAGACCGGGCTCCATCACAGTGGTCATGAAATCGCTGATCGAATGGCGCAAATCAGTCAAGATATTCAAGAAACTCGTGAACCGTTCTTGGAAAGTATTCGTGCTGTCCACCATAGTCTCAATGAAACTACTCACCAAATTATCAGCGAACTCAAAAGCGCGCATGAGGTATTAAGAGAAAAATTTGTTGATGAAGTTAAAGTGTTTGTGCAAATTCATCAATCATACATCCAAGATAATCATACTGTGATTCAATCCGCTTTAGAACAAGCCGTCAATCAATTAACACAAGCCGTTGAGAATGCGACCAATAATGCGTTAAGTGTTCTTTACAAAGGGCTTAACCAGACCAATCAACAACTGTATCAAAATATTCTGGAAGAACATGCTACTTACATGCAAAAGATTGAAAAATACCAAGAAGTGTTAAGCATGTTCAAATCCACCATAGATACTCGTGTTGAAGAAGCCGCCAGAATTTTTAACGAACAAGCTAAAACCGCACTAGAATCTTACCAACGGGTGCTGGAAGAATACGAAGGTCATAACCAAATCATTCAAGAGCAAGTGCTACAATCTACGCAAAGATTGCAAGCCATTGTCTCCTCTGAATTTGTCGAGAAAATTACGCACAGCACCGAACAATTAATTGATTCCTTTGAGCAATATATGGGAAAAACGCAGGCATTTTCTGAAATCCATGAAGTGCGGGCCCAACACATCAAGCACACATTGGCAGAACTTGGTTTTTCTCCGCGTAAAAGCAAAGTTGAAAAATCCAAAGAATGGCTGAAAGGCGTTTTAGGGAAAGGAGAAAAGAAAAATGATTGATGAAGAGCATAGTTTGTCATGGATCGGTTTTACTGACTTATTTCTCCATCTGTTTATCTTTTTTCTGGCAAGCTTTATGTTGTTGAAATATTTTGCGGCCATCGAACTGGAAAGAGCGAGAGCGGCTGAAGAAACTAACCAACACCTCATGGCGCAATTTGAAAGCTGTGGGCAACAAAAAGCGCAAATAGAGACACTTGGACAAACCTGTCAAAATCAGTTAGAACAAAACGAAAAGACAGCCGGTTCCAACTTAAAAAATCTCATGTTATGTCGGCAACAAAAAACCCGATTAGAAGACAAGCTGGGACAATTAGGAGACAATTTGCAACAATGTCAAATCGCAATAGAACAAGTGGATGAAACCAAAAAACGTGAAGATTTGCGAGTCGCGTTTGGCAGAATTATTACCCAAGCACTAAGCGTCTTAGAAAAACTCAAGACCAAAATGGAATCTAACTTGCCCATTCATATTGATCGTCGTCCGGATCGCTTGTTTTTTGACATGGGCGTTTCCTTTCCCTTTAACCAAACTCAGATTCCAGCTCCACAAAGGCGAGTACTGATAGATATTGCTAAGACTTTCCGAGACATTTTAGATAGTCGTGTTTCCATCAAAAAACCCAATGGGCAACCGTATTACCTGCGTGAGATTATGCAAGTGGTTGTCGAAGGACATGCCGATTATAAACGAAGCAAACATGACAAACTGATCAACTATCGGGTTTCCAAAGAACGGGCCTTTAAAGTCATGCAGTTATTGATGGACGAAGGTGGTATCGTACCACCAAAATATAAAATGAGTATGGCAGGATTTGCAGAATATGGGCGACAACCCAAACTGAATGAACAAGAAAAACAAGATGAACAACAAATTCGTCGTCGAATGCGGCGAGTAACCATCAGTATCGTACCAGATTATGAAGTCTTATTAGAAGAGTTCAACAAATTGATGAATTGAAAAAAATTCATTATAAAAGCCCAAAGCTTTAGCTTTGGTGGAGTCCAAAGCTTTAGCTTTGGTTGGAGTCCAAAGCGTAAGCTTTGGTTGGAGTCCAACGCTTTAGCTTTGGTTGGAGTCCAACGCTTTAGCTTTGGCTAGGTTTTCCAATCGCCGGGCCCTCTGTCATATCAGCTAAAACTTCTGCAATATGATAGACTTTTACTGGACTATTTAAACGTGTTAAGCGTCCAGCAATATTCAGCAAACACCCCATATCGCCTGCCAATAAAACCTCTGCCTTGGTCTCTTCAATATGCGCTACTTTATCGGATACCATTTTTGTGGAAATGTCTGGATATTTCACGCAAAATGTACCACCAAAGCCACAACAAACTTCTGTTTCCTTCATTTCCACTAATTTTATACCTGGTATGCTATTTAAGAGTTGTCGAGGTTGTGCTTTAATGCCCAATTCTCGTAAACCAGAGCAACTATCATGATAAGTCACCGTTTGTTCAAACGAGGCATTAACCGCTGTTACGTCACACACATCTGTTAAAAAACTCACCAGTTCATAACAACGTGTTGCAAATACTTCTGCTTTTGCTTGCCATTCTGGTTCATCTGAAAATAATTGTGGATAATGGTGTTTAAACATACCAGCACAAGAACCTGATGGAATCACAATATAATCAAAATCCTCAAAATGGGTAATGACTTGTTTTGCAATCTCTCGGCTATTGACTAAATCACCATTATTATAAGCAGGTTGTCCACAACAAGTTTGAGACAGGGGTACTTCAACTTGGCAACCGGCATTTTCTAATAATTTGATAGTGGCAAAACCCACATTGGGACGAAATAAATCCACTAAACAAGTGATAAATAATCCAACACGGGGCGATTGATTTGGTATTATAGACATAATGATGAATGATGAATGATGAATGAATAATCTATTTGTCCATTTTTAAGACGGTTTTCTATTTTATTTCAGAGGCTGCGAATCAAGGATGGTGAATAGTCTCAGGTAGCTAAGAATTTGCCCCTGGCAAAAAGGCCTTACAGCGACACCGGACAGCCTGAGCATTTCATCGGTGGCACGGCTGGTCAAGGACCAAATCGGCATGGATATCAATTTTGGCAAACCGCAGCCCAGTGCCACTCTTTGCAAAATAAGAAAGTTCCTTCTACCGTTAACTCTTATCCAAGGTTAGCTGGTCCATTTTTCTATCAACAATGAGCCGTCGATGTTTCAGCCACTGTAATCCCATCAGAATATGAGTAAATTCCTCACCACCAATCACTTCAATCGTTATTTCTTGATTATCAAACAAAACCGTACCCGCATAAAGTTCAAATTCAATAATGCCATTGGCGGTATGTTTTTTTTGAGGTTTGATAAATGTCCAGCCTAAACTCTCTATATCTTGAATATTCATCGCTAACCAATCGGTGAAACCCGTGTCGAGGATAGTCGGCACACAGATAACGGATTTATCTTTTGCGATTAAACCTATCTCGAAAAGGAGTTCGCCTTGATTGTTAAAGTAGCCTTTTGTCATATTCTACCACACGCTCCGGTTTCGTTTAAGCACATTTCCATAATGATGGCATTTGGATGTTTTTGTTTCGCTTTTTGGAAACAGACTTCTGGATCAGGATCAATAAAATAGTCACCACTGTCTGGCTCAATATGAATTGACCACCCATAATATTCTGCTCTTAATTGAGGCGCTACTTGATCAAAAATGGCTTGGCAACGTTGTCCGAAAGCTTCCCTTTCCGCCTTACGCCGGGCGATTTCTTCTTGAGAAAGTCGTGGTCTATCGGGAAAAAGAGGGCTACCTGCTGGTACTTTTCGTTTTGATAGGGGGGTGGTTTGTATCATGTCATTTCTCCGGTTTTTAAAAATTCTTTGAAAGACTTTTTTCTGGTTCCCACGCGCCGGCGTGGGAATCCAGTCATGACGCGCCAGCGTCACGAATATTCAATGGTTGTTTCGTTCATTATACGAAGTGAATTTTTCCGAATCCTACAAGGACGCTGGCGCGTCCCGACTGCATTCCCACGCCGGCGCGTGGGAACGAGAAAATGATATTTTTGATCCTAATTTTCGACATCGAGAATCATCTTTAGCCCGTGTAATGCGACTTATAGAGGGGGTTTCATGAATATCCCGAACACCTATGAGTCAACTCTTATGCGATCTTTTTGTAGCTTCATATAAAACCCTTTTTTAGTGTGATCTCAATAACAAGAACCACTATCAGTACATTCTTCAAACATAGCCCACATATTTACTTTAAATGAATAAATTTTTTCACCATTTTCGTATTCGTATTCTATATTTCCCATAGTGAAATAATCTTTATCAAAAATAAGCTTTATCTTTTGGTAGTCCTGCAATGTGAGTGATATTCTGAAAAAATGTTATCATTTCAAACGAAGCGAGAAATATTAGGTATTTTAGATTTCTAAGTTTCGCTCGAAATGACAAATATCACTCACATTGCAGGACTATCCAGAAAAATATCTGGAACAAAACCTTCGAGGTTTTTAAAACATCGAAGGTTTATCGCCAAAATATTTATCTGAAAAACTTTAGTTTGGCATAATCAAACCAAACCTACACTAGAGATAACGTTCTAAAAACAACATCAATAGTCATATTGAGGTTATCAGCTTCCCTAACAGCTTCTTTTTGCTGTTGCTTAATTCGATAAAAATGGGGAGTCATAGCCAACAAATCTCTAATTTGCACATTAGCTAATGGCCCAGCTTGCGTTGTTAACCTTTGTTCATCGACGAGATGGAACCCTTGCCCCTCTGCGGCTGTCAAATTTGGCGGACCTTCCTTGCGAACGTCTTCATAAATCATTTCTCTCAGTTCAATCAGATGGTCGGGGCCAGCTTCTGCGAGCACAATACGTCCGTTACTTCTAAGAATATGTCTAAATGCCTCGTAGACTGGATAGCCAAAAATGCTAAAAATACAATCAACAGAATCTGGTAAAACCGGCGGTTTTTTGTTTGTTCCTACAATCCAAGTCATATTTTCTTGATTGCGCTTGGTCGCTGCAATAATGGCCGGTTTAGAAATATCCATCCCCACCAGAGAACAGCTTTCAGGTTTTTCCAGTGCTGAAATCGCATTAAAAAAACGTTCTAAATAGTATCCCTCTCCACATCCGGCCTCTAAGATATTCATTGGCTCATCATCTGGGACAGTCAGTGTTTCTAAAACGATTTGATTGAAACGTTCAGAGATAGCTTTATATACGCCCGTGTCAAGAAAATGCCGCCTGGCATTAACCATTTCTTTCGTATCACCAGGTTTTTTGGACCGCTTATTTTGAACAAGAAGAAGATTAACATAGCCTTGGCGTGCAATATCAAAACTATGTCCAGATGAGCAAGCTAGTTGCCAATCAGCCGTTTTCATGAGAACTTGGCTATCAAGTGGACAAGCGAGATTTGATGCTGGAACAATCTTCATGCTTTTTTCCTTGGTTAAAAATCCTAAACTCTCAAGCTTTCTATGTATTTGCTCAGCATCCGTCAAAATCCCATAGCACCTCATTTTACATTCGGTGGATGATTTCAATAAACAGACATTCTTCGATATTTATTCCAAATCTCTGGAAAGCAAATTCAAATAGAAATAAAGAACTTCTTCCTTTTTGATAAAGTGCCATAATCTTTCAATTAAATTTAGATTGGGTGAGTAAACGTAGGGTGCGTCCCATGCACCATTAATGGTCGTTTGTTTGGGAACCACAAAAAGAACATTCCAGTTCGAGTTTATTGTGTTACGGTATTTTTGAATTAATATTAATTATCAATTGGTTGAAGAATATTGACTCAAAGACACAATAAACTCAATAAACTCAATAAACTCAATAAACTCAATAAACTCAAAAACGCTATAGTGGCGCAATATTCGGCTTATCCCATGGGCCGGTCATCTGGTATTGAAATTTGAGAACTTGTTCAAGTTCTGCTTGCAATAGTTGTTGTATGACTAAGGCTGCCAGTCCACCACCGATGCCTCCTGCTAAGGCACCAGCAATAGGTAACGGGTTAGAAATTTGCGGAAATATGGTAATAATTTGTTGATAGGTTTGCTTCATCAAATTGGTTTTTCCGCTGATTTCAACTCGTGCCGATGGTGCTTGTAATATGAAGTGTTTGGTATCAGCTAGGCCATTTTTGAGAAAAAATACACCGGCGATGGCATTAAAACCAAAGCCTTTATGAAAAACATCTTTAAAATCTAGGGCTAATCGTCGAGGTAAGGTATACACATCAAACAAGCCAAAGAGTCTACCAACTGTGCCGGGTTCAATGTCAACTAAATTCCCTTCCATAATCGCCATACTTAATGTGCCGGTTACTTTTGATAATTCAAATAGATGTGGTGCATTCTGCCAATAGGTATTGAGCGTAAATTGGCTTTGTCCACCAACAATCGGTGGCTGTTTTACACCCAATTGTCGCAACATTAACTCTATATTTTTAGTATTTAAAGTGGCTTGCAAAATGGTTTGATGACGTTGCACAACATATCGCCATTGACCACTGGCTTGTAAATTGAAGCCAACGGTTTGCGCTTCTACTGTTATTGTTAAGCCGTCATAATTGGGCTTGGTGTTTAACTTGACATTACCCAAATTCATCTCATCAATTTGCAAGTTCTTACAATGAAATGATAAGGATGGTAAAGAACGTGGATCAGGTGGTACTTCTGTCGTTTTTTTAGGCTTCTTAGTCGTAGGCTTTTTCTGTTTTTTTGATTTAGTTGTTAAAATTAATTTTTTAAAATCTAAATTAAGTTCTGACCATTTACTGTCATGCTCTCTCTCCCTTTGGGTTGGGGTGAGGGCCGGGGAGAAGACAAAACTCATTTGCCCTTCAATCTTAGGGCCCGTAATTGCCGCTTGCCATAGTGATTTTGCATATTTTGCTTGGATGGCCACATTAGCAAACGTTTGCCCCAGTGCTTCAAGACGGTAAAAATAAACATCCATTAGGATGGGAATTGGAAATTGAGAAGCAGAGTAATCGTCAGATTCATTAGGAATGAAAACTTGAGAATTATTTGTTTTTGGTTGTTCATTCTTTTTTCTTAACTGATTAAGCCATGCGGTTATTGATAAGTTAGAGGTACGGCCCTCAATATTGAATAGTGTTTGTTTGGGTAATTGCGCTGGTGTGTTTCCTAAAACTAAACTACCACGTTCTATGCCTTTTTTATTGAGGTGAAATAGGCCATTGAGTCTATTGCCATAGCGTATTTGCAGTAAAATTCCTTCTAACTCCCCTTTTTCAAAGTCTGGTTTCCAGTCTCTTGCTCTTGCCCCCTGTCCCCTGTCCCCTTGAATACGAATATTAACAGTGAAAGGGAGCAATTGAGACGCTTTTTTCTCCAACGGTGCTGGTAGATTGATGTTCATGCCTAATAAGTCAGCTTCAAAATGAATATTGGTCTCATTTTTACCGATTCCAGACTCATTTGGTAGCTCAAATTTTGCTTTCCAACGAGTGGTTCCAGACAAAGAAGCGTTTAGTGGTAATGGTGTCTTGGGGCTCACTTTTTTCAGTATTTGAGAGAAAAATTGTGGTTCACCCAAACCGGTAACTTCTATCGTCTTCTTAGGTTTTAGAATAGAGAGAGAAAAATCAACTGGGTTTCCAAATAGCTTGCCTTGCATGTTTTTGGCAGATAGCTGGTCATTACTAAAATTCAATTTTCCATCCACATCAGTCAAAGTAATGTCATAATCGGTATTATGAAAAGTAGTTTTTGTTAAATGGATAGTACCTTCTACCTTCGGTGGTTCATCAGACAAGGGTAGAGCTAACTTCAGTTGTAAATCCATCAAGCCGTCTAGTTCTCTGTTTCCTAGCTCAATATTGTCACGTAGTGGACTTTGCTGAATGAAGCGCAACCCATCTGATATTTGTCCGCGTGTGTTAATGGCAAGATTAAGTAACAGTGTCTGTTGAGAAAGATCAGGTATTTCAGCGACCAGCTGTCGTAGTTTGCTGTTAAAAATTTTGCCTTCAGTAGTGGTAATCGTCAGCTTATCTTCTTGAATTTCCACATTAGCTTTAACATCTTTCAATATGGGCCAACCATTGGCATAATTAAGGTGTGCATGATTGATTTTAGCTTTAATGGCAAAATGATTTTTTTTAGGTTCAAATAAGGCATTGATAGGACCTTGAAGTGTCATTTGAGCATGGTCTAGTTGGCCAGCCAGTATGGCTTTATTTAACCAATCAACAGTGCCTTGCATTTTTTTATCAGGTAAATAGTCTGCTATTTGGGAAAGTTGTCCAGATTCCAATTCAACCAACAGATCACTATATGGTACTTCTCCTTGATGAGGAATATTGACATGACCTTTTATCGCAAATTTCATTTTTTTATCATAAGCTTGTAAATTTTTACTGCTAATTAACCAATGTTGTTGATTGCGTTGCCAACTTAAATGACCTTTTAATTGGGTCCATGATAAGGAATGGCTGTATGAATCAGGCTTATGTACTGTCACAGTTGCTTGCTCAATAGAAAGATTGCCTTTATTTTTATCCGGTTGAATGTTAAGTTGTCCAGATAAGCCCTTAACCGTTGTTTGAATCCGTGCATCATTGCTATTTAAGTTCAAAGAAGCATTTTTGATACGCCCGATAAAATCAACCAGCGTATCTTCCCCTTTTCCTTTAATAATAAGTTGCCCTTGATTCAATTCTCCAGCTAGTTGCGCTTCACGTAGTTTATGTACGGTACTTGATAATGTTTTATCGGGTAAATAATTGATTAATTGAAATAATTGTCCATTTTTTAAGGTTATCACTAGATCATGGTCGGGTACTATCTCATTGACTGGTAGCTTTAGCTTACCAGCAACTTGTATTGTCATTTTATTTTTATCAATAGCTTGTAAGTTTTTAGTTGTAATCTGCCACTGTTGTTGTGTTGTACGTCGCCAATTGATATTTCCTGATAGCTTGGCAAATGAGAGTGGGTGGCTATATCGACTCGGTAGATTGATTGTGATAGCCGCTTGTTCAATTTCAAAAGTTCCTTTGTCAGCACTGATTTCTAAGTGACCTGATAGAGCCTTAATTACTAATGATGGAATTTCTCCTACCTTTAACTCTCCGGTTTCAATGGAGGGCATGGTTAAATTAACAGACATGTTATTAACATGCCCATTGAATTTTACCTGCGTTTTTTTCCCATAAGTTTTAATGGATATTTGAGCTTCGCTCAATTGCCCGGTTAATTGTGCTTCATTTAACTGACGTGCTATGTGAGGAAAACGTTGATTGGGTAGATATTTTTGCCATTGAGAGAGTTGACTATTGTGTAGCGTTACTAATAGTTGACTTTTAGGCATTCCCCGCTTTAAGGGAATCTCTACTTTGCCATCTAAGTATAGTTTTATATTTTTTGATTCATCAGCCAGTTGAAAATTTTTCGTGGTCAATTGCCACTGTTGTTCACTGCGCTGCCAACGAATTTCACCTTTAATTTGGCCCAACAAAATTGGTTCACTGTATAGGTGAGGTAAATTGAAAGTCACAAGTGTTGTTTGATCAAAAGACAGTACACCTTGATTAGGTTTAATGTCCAATTGTCCCGATAAACCTCTGATACCGGGCCATTTATCCTTCGCAGGCGGCATCGTTAAATTCGTAAAGCGGGTACGCAAGTGCCAATCATTTGGTGTATATCTCCATTGAATGTCATGCAATGTTCCTTGCATAGTCATTAATCTTTCTTGTAATTGAGGATTTAACGTTTCAAACCAATCAAAAGGTAGCTTCTCTCGTAATTGCGCTAACGGTAATCTCCTAATAGAACCATTGAGTTTAACGGCACTTTCTGAAGTATTCGCTGTTGTGGAAGATGAATGATGAGAAACAATGGGTGCGATTTGTACGTTAATTTCATTCGGTAACCAGAGTTGTTGGGTTTGATTAACTAAATGTTGTTTGATAGCAATTTGCCAACGACCCTCTGTTTGTTGAGTTACCTCGAATCTTCCTAGAAGTGATTCTCCGGTTTGAAGCTTGGGAGGTGGTTTTTTTCTTACCGATGGTTTGAATTTTCCGTCTTGGTACTGAGCCGATTGAGTAGAAACTAACTGTACTTGTTCTAAAGTAAATTGTCCTTGCGCTGTCAATGGTTGAAAATTGACCCAACTATTAAATGAAATCGCTTCGGCTTGCACCCCTTGAATATTTTGTTGTGGTAACTTAACTCGTCCAGTGACTTGATGCCGACGCGTTTGTCGCTCAATAGTTAATTGAAGTTCAGAAAATGCTAATGGCTGTTTTTTGGGTTCTAGCCAGGTTAATGTGGTGGCGTGGAAGTCAATCTTGGGTTGTTGTAATAACCAAGGTAAAAACAGATTATTATCAGATGGTTGTTGCTGAGATAAACCGACTAGCGTGATAGTGCCATCATGATGGCGTTCTAGCGCAAATTGACTACCACTTATGTTGATACGATGGGTTATTATCTGATTTTTAAAAAATGAAGCCCAGATATCTAATATGATTTCAGCAGAAGCGATTTCAATAACGGTTTGCTTGGCGTGTACATCCAATAAACGTACTTTTTGCAATGCGATGCGAGGTATTCCATCATTCCAAAAGATCGTTATATTTTCTATTGCAACCGGTTGCTCTAATACTTCACTCGCCCATTGTTCAATTTTGGTGGGATTGTGTAGTAATGTGGTTAAAAACAGTGTTACCAGTATGATTAATAAACTGCTTAACAATAAGGACCACCACCCTACTTGCCAGAATAAGCGACGTAGGAATCGCATGAAAAAATTTTGACTTTTAATAGACATGGTATAGCGTTTTCGAGTTTATTGAGTTTATTGAGTTTATTGAGTTTATTGAGTTTATTGAGTTTATTGAGTTTATTGAGTTTATTGAGTTTATGGCGTTTATGGCGTTTATGGCGTTAAGGATCACCGCACTACTTGCCAGAATAAGCGACGTAGGAATCGCATGAAAAAATTTTGACTTTTAATAGACATGGTAGGAAATAAGAGAAATGCTCCAAAGCTGAAGCTTTGAACTCCAAAATGCAGATGGAGTCCAAAGCTTTAGCTTTGGAATCTTTAACCACTGGGAATAATATCGTATAGTTCTTGTGAATAGGAGGTTTCTACTTGAAAGCGGATGGAACAACCAATAGATTCTTCTAATTCTAGGACGCTGTTAGATTCGTCTTCTAACATAGTATCAACAATTTTTTGGGAAGCTAATACTAAAAATTTTTGTGTTTCAAATTGTTGCGTAAAACGCACAATGTCTCTAAAAATATCATAGCAAACCGTTTCTGCTGTTTTAATGGTGCCACGTCCACGACAAGTTGGACAAGTTCGACATAAAGTATGTTCTAAACTTTCACGGGTACGTTTGCGCGTCATTTCCACCAGCCCTAATTGGGAAATTTCGCTAATATAACTTTTGGTGCGATCACGTTCTAAACATTTTTCTAATGTCCGTAAAACTTGGCGTTGATGTTCCTCATCCTTCATATCAATAAAATCTAAAATGATGATACCTCCCAAGTTTCGCAGACGTAGTTGTCGTGCAATAGCTTGAGCAGCTTCTAAATTTGTTCTGAAAATCGTTTCTTCCAAATTACGAGAGCCCACATAACCGCCAGTATTCACATCAATGGTTGTCATGGCTTCGGTTTGATCGATGACTAAATAGCCACCGGATTTAAGTGGCACTTTCGGCTCTAAAGCTTTATTAATTTCATCATCAATTGAGTAAAGATCAAAAAGGGGACGTTCTCCCGTATAATGTTCAATATGTGGTACTAAATCCGGTATAAATTTTTTGGCAAAATTGACGACTTGATGATGCGTATCTCGTGAATCAATTTTAATTTTATCGATGGATGAGCCGCTTAAATCGCGGATCGTGCGAAGCACTAAAGATAAATCCCTATAAACCAAGGAACAAGGTTTTACTTTGGTTTCTTTTTCCTGAATGTCTGTCCATAATCGACATAAAAAATCCATGTCGGCACATAAAAAATTTTCTTCGGCTTCTTCTGCGACGGTGCGAAGAATAAAACCATAATTTTTACCTGGTTCTACTGGTGTTTTTGGTGATGAGACAGCGTGCATCATCACGGTTTCATCATTGTCCTTGGTTTCAGTCAGCTTATGTTGTTCAACCATGCCAGTATGTCGTAAGGCTATATCCTTTAAACGCTGACGTTCTTCAGGGGATTCAATTCGCGTGGAAATACCAATCATGTTTGGTGAGTAGGGTAAAAATACGACATAACGCGAAGGAATTGAGATTTGGGCGGTTAAACGGGCACCTTTTGTTCCAAGAGGGTCTTTGATGACTTGTACTAATAGTGTTTTTCCTTCATGTAACAGTTCATCAATTTGATTAGCCGGTTCGATACCAGCTTGTAAGTGTGTATTGATCATGTCTGAGAGATGTAAAAATGCGGCACGTTCTAACCCAATTTCTACAAAAGCCGCTTGCATGCCGGGTAGTACGCGGCAAACTCTCCCTTTGTAAATATTACTGACTAAACCTCGTTTGCTAGTACGTTCAATAATTACTTCTTGTAGGATGCCATTTTCTATCATTGCCACCCGGGTTTCCCGGGAAGTCACATTTATTAAAACTTCTTCACTCATTAATTAGTCATCGGGAATTGGGAATTGGGAATAGTTCATTGATAATAGTTACTTAAATTGAATTATTCATTGATTTTCTTAAAAATACTATTTTTTTAAGAAATAGTATTTTTTTGCTGAACAAAATTTTTTTTGGACAATTTTATAGATTATATTTAATGAATAGCAAAATTCATTCCTATCATACCATCCAATGGACTGAATAGATAACAATTTCATTTCAAAACTCAGTAACAAAACCTCCAAAGCTAAAGCTTTGGACTCCAAAACTTCCAAAGCTAAAGCTTTGGACTCCAGCCCAAAATAGATTTGGAGTTCAAAGCTTTAGCTTTGGAATATGTTGAAAAAAACGACGAGGCTAATGTTTAGTAGGATAAATAAAAGCTTGTCGATTTATTTTCTTTATCTAATAAAATAGCGGCATCGGCAAAACTGGGCGGGCCAAAAGTAGCACGAACATTGTTAGTATAACCGTAGCCTTCTTGAGGTATTCCAAAAAAGTTCTTATCCAATTTTTTATTGCCATTGGCATCATGATAAGCGGCAATGGCATAAGTGTTACCTGCCGGTAGCTCAAATTGAATCGTGATAATGCCAGCCTTTGCATCAGTGACCGGCACGATGGCTTCTGCTATACGACCATCATCCTTCAAAAAAGTGGCTTCACTGTCATAAACACCCACCATAATATGACCACCAGAGGTAACATCTACACCGGTGATAGATACTTGTAAAACGGCAGCAGAAAGTGGCAAAGAAAAAAGTAGTAGCGATAATGCACCTAAGCAATAAGATAAACGTGACATAATAAAGTCTCCTTGGGTTAAAAAATCAGAAATTTACCTAATTAAAACAATAAAATCAAATATTTATATTGATGTTATGAATGTTTTATTTCAACAAAATCTATTTGGACTCCAAAAAACCAAAGCTAAAGCTTTGGACTCCAAAACCTCCAAAGCTAAAGCTTTGGACTCCAAAGTACGAGACTGGAGTCCAAAGCTTTAGCTTTGAGTTTGAATAACTTCAATTAATACTTGTCGAATATTATCAATACCTTGTTTGACGTTTGCTTCAATGTCTGCCATCGTGATTTGTGCAGAACCACGTCCAGCGGCTGGATTGGCAACTACCGCGCAAGTGGCATAGCAAAGTTCTAATTCTCGCGCTAAAGCGGCTTCTGGCATTCCCGTCATGCCGACAATATCGCAACCATCTCTTTCCATACGATTAATTTCTGCCGTTGTTTCCAAACGGGGCCCTTGTGTTGCACCATATACGCCTTGGGTGTGTACTTTAATATTTAATGATTTTGCGGCGATTAATAATTGGTTTCGCAAATTTTCACAATAGGGGTCAGTAAAATCAATATGCGTCACATGGGTTAAATTTTCGGCAAAAAAAGTATGTTCACGTGAGTAGGTATAGTCAATCATTTGATGGGGAATGACTAAATCAGGTGGTTGCATGTCCGGATGAATACTGCCGACTGCGGCAACCGCGATCACTGTTTTAGTCCCTAATTCTTTCAGGGCCCAAATATTGGCCCGATAATTAACTTTATGAGGAGGAATAGTATGTTGTGTGCCATGTCGCGCTAAAAACATGACAGTTTTTTCCCCATAAGTGCCATGAATAATAGGACTCGAAGGTTTACCGTAGGGAGTATCTAGTTCTTGTTGATGGGTAATTTCTAAACCTTCAAGGGCGGTTAAGCCGGTGCCGCCAATAATCGCTAATTTGCTCATATTTTAGTTATAGGTAATGGAAAGTACCAAAGCTAAAGCTTTGGACTCCAGTCCAGATTTGGAGTTCAAAGCTTTAGCTTTGGAAATCAATTAGACATTGTGTATTGCCGATTCGTTATCAGTCCTTTCTACTTTTTCCTTACAAACCATGCGCCGCATAAATACCAGGTACATAGCGTAATTGCCCTTGATAATCCATGCCATAACCAAAAACGTAGCGATTGGGTACGATTAAGCCGGTAAAATCGGCTTTTGGTAAACCAGGACGATTATCAAGTTGTTTTTCGACTAATACCGCTGTCAAAATTTCCTGTGCGCCGGCTTCTTGACAATATTTGACAATTGCTTGCAAAGTCAATCCTTCATCTAAAATATCATCAATCACTAAAACGGTGCGATCTTGCAGACTAATGCTAGGATATTTAATCCAGTGCAAATCACTGCCCGACGTTGTGCCCCGATAGCGAGAGGCATGAATATAATCAATTTCTAGCGGAAAATTAAGGCGCGGCAACAATTGTCCAGTCAGTAATAAAGCACCCGTCATCACGCTCAAACATAAGGGATATTTATCCTGTAAACGTAACTCAATATTGGCTGCCATTTCATCAAGCACGTCTGATATTTCTCGTTCAGTATATAACTGATCGGCTTTAGCCAATATGTTTTGGATTTCTTCTATTTTCAGTTGAGTTTCCATATTATCACCTTACTTTTCAACAAATAGCATTTCTTAAAGAATCGAAGGTCAGCGAAGCTAAATACTATTTGTGTTGTTTTTGTGTCGTTTTAGAAATTTTTGAGTGCGTTGGAGTCCAAAGCTTTAGCTTTGGTATTTAAAAAAAATTGTACATCAGGTGAGATTATATTCTTTTTAAACCAATCAATATATCCATGACATTGGTTCCCGTCGGACCAGTATCCATTAAATCACCACTGGCAGTTAAAAAACGTCCCGCATCTGCTGTTGCTAAACATTGTATGGCATGAAGTCCTTTTTGGTTGCCCCGTTCCAATGTTTTTCCATCCACTAAAGCACCCGCAACATCACAAGGTCCATCATTACCATCCGTTCCCATGGCCAGTAAAAATACATCATTTCGCTCGGCTAATTCACAAGCTGCTGATAATGCTAAATGTTGACAACGTCCTCCTTGTCCCGGTTTTTCTGGTAAATGTACAGTCGTCTCACTTGACCAAATATAAATACCGGGCGTGGCACTTATTAATTGTTGAGCCAAAGTGCGCCCAACCGATTGTGCATCACCGACAATTAACTCATTATGGTTAACTGTGGCATAACCAAGATGTTGTGCGGTTTTATAGGCGGCTTGTCGAGCGAGGGTTGGAGTAGCAACGAGATGTTGTTTGATATTGATAAAATCTTCTGATTTTGCTATAAGAGGTGCTTTTGCTATTAAAATTTGTAACCAATCTGGTAAATTTATCTTCTCCTCGGCTTTTTCAGAAAAAGGAAAGACGGTTTGTTTGAGGATCTGAGGAGCAGGACAAGTCAATAAACCAGAGCCAATTATCTGCAAATCATCCCCTGGTACATCCGAAATGACTAAATTCAATACGGGATAATCTTTTAAATGCGTGGCTAAATGCCCTCCTTTGATAGCTGACAAACTTTTACGGATTTGATTCATGGCGTGAATAGGCAAGCCGGAACCTAATAACCATTGATTGACGTTTTGCAAATCAGA
>Ga0233403_10000008_pt1 | contig 71923 bp, 69 predicted proteins | sample Na_oxic_1_MG_FD_179866 | JGI IMG/M metagenome (GOLD analysis project Ga0233403, IMG submission 179866) | Seawater microbial communities from Saanich Inlet, British Columbia, Canada - Na_oxic_1_MG | ecosystem: Environmental > Aquatic > Marine > Inlet | place: Canada: British Columbia | collected...
GTGACATCTTTACCAATTTGTAATGCACCTTCAAATACATGGATACCGTCATTAGGAAGGGCACGTAATGTGATGTTTGATTCGATTTCAACCGTCGCACTGGCGAATGATGTACTGTAAACGCAATCTTCGCCAGTTTTAGTACCTTCGTTTAAACCACGTGCATCGGTGTAAGATGCACAGGCTACGTCAGCAACTACTACCGCAGCATTTTCAGTAACATTATTTGAATTCGATTGGCTATTATCAACGCTGTTGTCATTTACCGTTGGAGTAATATTGATATCACCGCCACAAGCAGCAAGAGTAAGTGCACCAGCAATCGCAGTGACTTTGAATAAATTATTTAAACGCATGTGTATTTCCTATGAAATTTAAGTTGTTATAAAAGCTAAATGCAGATTACATAACAACAATGACAAAAATGTTACACATACAAATTGTCATAAAACATTCATAGTTAAGGAATAGATGTAATGGTTTATTGAGAAGAATCAGTCACATTAAACAATGTGTTTAATTGTGATTGTTGCAGAGATCCTGCAATCGGAAAGTAGCCTTCTTGCACCACAATAAGTTGACCATAGTCAGATAATACAAACTTAAGAAACTCCGCCAGTACAGGTGAAAATGACTTTCCAGGTTGCTGGTTGATCATTAAATACAAACTTCGTGCGAGTGGATAACGTCCTGTTTGCACATTATATGCATTGACCTCGTACGCAGGCTCCGAGGCTGATGTTGCAATTGCTAAGGTTTTCACTCCAGAAGATTGATATCCAAAAGAAGCGTACCCTAACGCACCTTGACCATTCGCGACAGTTTGGATAATAGAGGATGAGCTAGGTAATTGTTGTACTTGGGCTTTGTAATCACCATTACACAAGGCATGTTGCTTAAAGAAAATATAGGTACCAGAAGCAGAGTTTCGGCCATATAAGCGCACTGGAAATTTTGCTATATCAGCAAACTCAGCCTCAGAGTATTCGGCATACGTTAACAACTCCGCCCAATTATCCAATGAGCGACGCGGGGCGCAATAACGTGTTGCACTATACAACCCATCTAATTGCGGAAGGGTCAGCGCAGTCAATGGGTTCGAGTCCTTTACAAACACACCTATTGCATCAATGGCGACGGTGATCATCAAGGGCTCATAGCCAAATTTATTAACGAATGATTGACGTTCTGAAGGCTTTAACGGTCTGGACATAGGTCCTACAGATGCAGTACCTGCAGTAATCGCTATCGGAGCTGCCGATGAGCCTGTCGTTTGAATTTGGATTTTGGCATGCGGATAAATGCGATTAAATTCAGACGACCATAATGTCATTAAATTGGATAATGTATCTGACCCAATTGAAGTCATATTACCAACAATACCTTTTGCTGGTAGTGCTGTGGAGGGCGCGCTGTTAAACTTTGGCTCAGCCAAACAAGTAAACGCGCTACAAGTTGCTACAATCAGTACAAATCGAAATAGATGAGTTAGTCGTTTACTTAGCATGGCTTTTGTTGGATGACTCGACAGGAATTAATTCATGCCCTAACGTAAACGAAAACTCACTGCCTTGTCCAACAATACTTCGTATTTCTAACAAGGAGTTATGGTGATTTAACACATGTTTGACGATGGATAAGCCCAAGCCTGAGCCACCGGTCTTTCTTGAGCGCGCTTTGTCTACGCGATAAAACCGCTCAGTTAAGCGCAACAAATGTTTATCATCAATGCCATCGCCATCATCCACTACTTTAAAAACAGCGTCGGAACCTTCTTTGTACCAATATACATTAATATTGCCGCCGTCAGGGGTATAATGCACTGCGTTGAAAATCAGATTTGAGCAGGCTGAACGTAACTCTCCTTCAACGCCATAAACATGTAATTGCGGATCGATATGAAACTCAATCGTATGCTGTTTATCCGTATTTAATTGTCTTGCTTCCATTGCGATTTGCGCAAACATACTCGGCATATTTACGATATTCTCATAAATTCGCTCAGAACTGGATTCGATTCGGGACAATATCAGCAGATCTTCAATCAAGTTTTGCATGCGTTTGGTTTGAGTACTCATCTCGTACATCGCTTTTTGCGCGAGCGGATCATTATTGAGAGAGGTACTTGGTAACATTTCCAAATAACCGTTAATGACCGTCAGCGGCGTACGCATTTCATGTGACACATTAGCCACAAAATCTCGACGCATATATTCTAATTGAGATACGCGAGTCACATCGCGAGAAATCAATAACAGATTATCATCACCATAAGGCATGATCCTATATTCATTGGTTTTTCTCGGATTAGCAGGAGAAGGTACTTCAATTGGATGAGTAAAATCCGCAGTGTGAAAGTATTCAACAAACTCAGGGTGGCGCAGTAAATTATCGATGCGCATACCTAAGTCATCTGGCCATTTGATACCTAACTCTAAGCGCGCTAAACGGTTACACCAAATAATCGTCGAATCATTATCCAAAATGACTACAGCATCGGGTAGCGCTTCGGCCCCTTTTCGAAAACGCTTCACTAATTCACTAAGCTCTCTTCGCTTACCCCGTTGACGTCTTTGTAACTGATAAATACCTTCGTAAATATATTCCCACGCACCGTATACTTTAGGAGGAGACAGTTTTTTGCTTTGCCATACCCATTGGTTGAGCTTATATAATTGATAAAAATTAAACCCTAACATTGCAATCATAGCCAAGGCTGTAGCTAATACGAAATCATCAAATATGCCAGCTAAGACAATAATCAACACGAAAAATATGGCGAGTTGAACAATGTTTTTAGACCATGAGAATGGATAATACATTAAGTGGATGAACCTTATTATTTAACTGAAAAGCGATAGCCCGCGCCACGCACTGTTTGAATCATGGTATCGTGACCAAAAGTCGAAATGGCTTTGCGCAATCGGCGAATATGTACATCAACTGTGCGATCTTCAACATACACATTCGTGCCCCATACATTATCCAACAGTTGTTCACGTGAGTATACACGCTCTGCATGCGACATGAAAAAATGCAAAAGCTTAAATTCGGTTGGCCCCATATCAATCCGTTCGTCATTTGCCGACACTCGATGTGCTACAGGATCTAACAGCAAACCTGAAAAGCTAATCACTTCATCACTTGCCGTTGGCGTGACTCGGCGCATCACCGCTTTAATCCGCGCAATAAGCTCTTTCGGGGAAAATGGCTTAGTAATATAATCATCTGCGCCCGCTTCTAAGCCTCTAACTTTGTCTTCTTCTTCGCCACGTGCGGTGAGCATAATAATCGGAATGTCACGGGTAAATTCATGTTCTTTTAATTTGCGCGCAAGTTGCACACCGCTGCCACCTGGCAGCATCCAATCGAGTAAAACCAGATCGGGATAAGGTTCAACCATCTTCTCTAATGCAATATCATAGTCTTCCGCCTCATTGACCGAAAACCCCGCTTGCTCTAATACGATTTTTAACATTTCCCGAATTGGCGCTTCATCTTCAACTAACATAATATTACGAGACATATACCTTTTTTCCCTAAAATGAAAAATTATGACTTATTTGTAAGACATGATTATTCACTGTTTATATGACATTTTTATTAATATTGTCATATTTATTACTTTTCTTCACTTTTTTCATAATTGTCAACCCTAGCAAATATTGTTACTCTGCGCGCCCTTTTCCCATTTCCTGACTGGAGTCATCTGCGCCATGTGGTTTAAAAATGCAAAGTTATACCAATTGACCCAACCGTTATCGTTTAACGATGACAATTTACAAGATTGTCTATCAAGTGTCATATTTCGCCCATGTGGGTCTCAAGAACTAGCAACAATGGGATTTACGCCACCTTTGGCAGGCTCTGAGTTATTATTTCACCATGCGAATGGTCGCTATTTGTTTAGCCTGAAAAAACAAGAACGCATTTTACCCGCAGCCGTCATTAATGCTGAATTAGCGGAAAAAGTCGCGCAAATTGAACAAGAAACCGGCAGCCCAGTTGGCAAAAAAGCACAACAAGATCTAAAACAAGACATAGTGGCACGTTTGTTACCGCAAGCGTTTACTAAAAACTCGTTTTCAAATGGATTTATTTGCCCGGAACACAAACTAGTTATTATTGACGCCTCTGCAGATGGAAAAGCCGAAACATTTTTGTCTATGTTACGAAAAGCACTTGGCTCATTACCTGTTGTACCATTATGTCGTTCAGGTATCCAAAGTTATTTGACCAACTGGGTAACAGCCAATCCTCCGGAGCATATTCAGTTGTTAACGGATATTGAACTCAAAGCAAATGACGATGAAGCGGCTGTCGCTCGCTGTAAAAATCAAGACCTACAAGCTGAAGAAGTGTTACGTCACATTGATGCAGGAAAATGGGTTGAAAAGCTAGGCGTCGATTTTAGTGACCAGTTAACCTGTATGCTCGAAAGTGATGGCTCTATTAAGCGCATCAAGTATTCAGATGCATTAAAAGAAGAAAATCAAGACATCCCTAAAGATGAAAAAGCAGCACGTTTAGACGCTGATTTTGTATTGATGTCTGCAGAGTTAGTGGCGTTTGCCGACTACTTAACTGAAGTGTTAGAACTTAACGCAGAATAATCTTCTGCGTCATTCAAAGTACAAGTCGACTATGCTAAGGCAATCCAATTAAATGGGTTGCTTTAGCGTTTCTTGGTACGGAGGCCAACCTAATGGTTTACCGGCAAGTACATGCAAATGAATGTGATACACCGTTTGGCCACCATATTCATTACAATTCATTACCGTTCTAAATCCTTGCTCAGCCATTCCCTGCTCCGCAACAATCTGTGCAGCAACGCCAGATAGTTTACCCACTACCGGATAATCTTCAGGCGTAATGTCGTTAATGGTAGCGATTGGTTTTTTCGGGATCACCAAAAAATGCAATGGTGACTGTGGATTGATATCCTTAAACGCCAAGACATCATCATCTTCATATAAAATATTAGCCGGAATGGATTTATCAATAATTTTGGTAAAAATCGTGTCACTCATCTGTTTTCTCCTTTATCAGTTATCCGTAAATAAAGTAAATTAGTACCGCACCCAACAATAATCGATAAGCCACAAATGGCAACATGCCGATTTTGTTAATCCAAGTCAAAAATAGCGATATGCAAACATACGCAGACACAAACGAAAATAAAGCACCATAGGCTAATGCAGACCAATCTACCGCCGCAGGTGCTGATACTAAATCGAGTGTCGCTAACAAGCCAGCCCCTAAAATAACAGGAATAGATAATAAAAACGAAAAGCGTGCACTACTTTCACGATCATAACCCAATAACAAGCCTGTGGTCATAGTGATACCTGAACGTGAAGTGCCAGGGATTAAGGCAATCGCTTGTGATAAACCGATAATCAGACTATGACGCCAGGTCATTTGCTTTACAACACGTACAGAAGTGGCTTTAACATCGGCATACCAGAGCAACAAACCAAAAATAATCGTGGTAAATGCAATCACCGTACCTGAACGAGCATATACTTCGATAAACGATTTAAAGGCGAAACCAATCATGATCGCGGGTAGTGTCGCCAGCACCACAAACCATGCTAACTTACTATTTGATGTTTGCTGCTTGGTAAATCCAAACTTACACCAATCAATGGTCATCGCAATAATATCTTCGCGAAAATAGATAATAACGGCCAATAAGCTTCCGACATGCACAGCGACATCAAAGGCTAAACCTTGGCTGTTCCAACCTAACAATGCCTCAGGCAAAATCAAATGTGCGGAGGATGAGATGGGTAAAAACTCAGTGATCCCTTGGATAATCGCCAAGATCACTATTTCAAAAAACGTCATACTAATTTACTCTCCATGTTAAATCGACTATCCATAATTTTTGTTCAGGTTTATCAAACTCAGCCCATAATTGAGCGTAGTCTTTTTGAGTATTGGGATGCACAATGGACGGCACCAGCTCAGCGAGTGGCTGCAACACAAATGCATGATATTCAATTTCAGGTCTAGGTAGTACCACTGGTTCCACACATATCACATCATCATACGTTAACAAATCAATATCCAGTGTGCGTGGTGCAAACTTTTTATCGGTCTTGAGCCGCCCATTTTGATGTTCAATCGCTTTAAATAAACGCCCTACTTCGTCAATGCTTAAATTGGTATAAGCACTCATTACCAAATTATAAAATGGTGCGCCCGCAAATCCAACCGCTTCACTTTCATAGGTACTGGATAAACGAATATCGCTTAAATGCTCTGCTAACGCACTAATACCAGCTTGGGTATGGCGCTGACGATCGACATTTGAGCCAAGGCTGATAAGAATATGGTGAGGATGGCTGTGCTGACTCGCGGACATATCAGTACCTAAGATTGCGCAACACGAGCACGAGAAATCGCAATCGCTACTTTTACATCATTAGGCATAATGTCAGGTTTATGAATGGTTATATCAATACAAGACACCGTACTAAATTTTGCTAACACTTGAGTCGCAACATCCTCAGCTAATGCTTCGAGTAACTGATATTCGCTAGCAAGACTGATTTGTGTAATAACTTCAGTAACTTGCGCATAATTCACTGCATCAAAGACGTTATCACTTAATCCAGCAGGGCGACAATCAGTATGTAAATCGACTTCAAAAATAACACGTTGCGGGGCTAACCGTTCAAAATCATACACACCAATCAACACATCTAATTGCAAATTGCGGATCAACACACGGTCAGAATGAGCAATAGGTGACGTCATATACAGGGTATTCTCTGGTAATGCGTTTTCATAAGTGCAACACAAGTAAATCAAGAGTGAACACTAGTAAAAAACGATGTAATTTAGTAAATTGCACATAGTGTAGCGTGAATTACAGGGGTAAGTATATGGAAATCACGTGGAAATAATGATCATCTTATTGATTTTAACTGCTTATTTAGTTGGTTCATGCGCCAGTGCAATCATAGTCGCACGGCTGTTTGGATTGCCCGATCCTCGTGCATCAGGCTCAAACAACCCTGGTGCCACCAACATATTTCGCCTAGGCGGGCGCTTGCCTGCGATCATCGTATTTATATTTGATTTACTCAAAGGTACCGCAATGGTATATGGTGCTTACCGTTTGGGCATCGAGCCATTCTGGTTAGGTATCATTGGCATTGCAGTATGCCTGGGTCATATGTATCCAATATTTTATGGTTTCTCCGGAGGAAAAGGAGTCGCCACTGCATTTGGTTGCTTATTTCCTCTAGGTCTGCCTGTGAGTTTATCGTTACTGGCAGTTTGGCTGATTACTTACCGTTTGTTCCGTTTTTCATCATTAGCAGCACTAGTAACAGTATGCTTTGCGCCTATTACCTGTTATTGGTTTAAACCAGAATACACCTTAGCAGTGAGCATGTTGGCGGCACTTATTGTCTGGCGCCACCAAGCTAACATCACCCGTTTACTGCAAGGCAGCGAACCTAAGGTTTAATCCGTTTATTATAATGGCGGTAATGAATCTAACGGCCAGCGAGGTTTGACTTGCTCATCAAAACCATCGAACTGTTTGGCTTTTAAGCGCTGCATCCCCGCATAGGCAATCATTGCACCATTGTCGGTACAAAAAGCTAATGATGGATAAAATACGTTTTTACCACTCGATCCAATTCGGGTTTCAAATACTTCGCGTAAATGTCGATTCGCACTCACCCCACCCGCAATGACTACGCGCGAATAACCCGTTTGTTTTAATGCGCGCTTGCACTTAATTAACAAGGTATCCACTACCGCTTCTTGAAATGCATAGGCAATGTTGGCGTGAGTTTGTTCATCGCTGTCTGCCGCTCGGATCGTGTTTGCAGCAAAGGTCTTGAGGCCACTAAAAGATAAATCCAATCCCGGCTTGTTGGTCATGGGTCTTGGAAACTGATAATGGCCCGCTTCGCCTTTAGTGGCTAATTTTGCTAATAAAGGCCCGCCGGGATAATCTAAACCTAACAATTTAGCTGTTTTATCAAACGCTTCACCCGCAGCATCATCAATTGACTCACCTAGTACCGCATACTCGCCAATCCCTTTGACATCGACAATTAAGCTATGTCCACCAGATACTAATAACGCGATAAATGGAAATTCAGGAATGTTCGTATCTTCGAGCATGGGCGCTAATAAATGCCCTTCCATATGGTGCACACCCACGAGAGGCTTGTCCCACGCAAATGCCAAGCTACGTGCAACTGACGAACCAACTAATAACGCGCCAATCAAACCCGGCCCTTTAGTGTAAGCAATACCGTCTAACTCATCGGCACTGGTATTGGCGTCTTTCAGCGCTGCTTGTATTAATGGGATAATTTTACGGACATGATCACGAGATGCGAGCTCAGGCACAACACCGCCATAATCAGCGTGGATCTTAACTTGCGAATATAATTGATGGGACAACAACCCTAATTCATCATCGTAAACGGCGATACCTGTTTCATCACAAGATGTTTCAAAACCTAAAATGCGCATAGTGTGGTATGATTCTATTAATAACTAATTAGTCTATGATTTTACGCATTTGCAGTGATTAAGACCAGTACTACCAAAAAAATAGCGTGATTTTCTAATTTACCCTTTACAAGCCTAGCGATAATGTTTACTATTGCGCACCATTTTTAGCCAGAGTGACTTTTCTGGTGGTGTGTAAAAACGCAATATCTTGTATCAATATTGCCATCACCACGAACTTAAAACTCGCTCTGAAGATTATTTTTTATTGAGGTTTACATTTAATGCCTATCGTTAAAGTTAGAGAGAACGAACCGTTTGACGTAGCACTTCGTCGCTTCAAACGTTCATGTGAGAAAGCTGGTGTTTTATCAGAAGTTCGTAAGCGCGAATTCTTTGAAAAGCCAACTTGGGAACGTAAGCGTAAGAAAGCGGCTGCTAAAAAGCGCCATCTTAAAAAGCTTTCTCGCGAAAACGCACGTCGCGTTAAACTTTACTAAGAAGCTTTTAGTAACTATTCCTTTCGCAGGAATAAAGCATATCAAGGCAGCCAACAGGTTGCCTTTTTAGTTTGTGTTGTCGCATTTATTGCAACTTGATACACTGATTTACATTATTCGTTAGCATTACTTCAACAGGATCTGTCATGACTTTATTAGAGACACTTAAAGAAGCACAAAAAGACGCGATGCGCGCTAAAGATAAACTGCGCTTAGGCACAATCCGCATGACACTTGCCGCTGTAAAACAACGTGAAATTGACGAACGCATTGAATTAACCGATAGCGACGTATTGGCAATTATCACTAAAATGGTTAAGCAGCGTAAAGACGCGGCGCAACAGTTTACCGATGCCAATCGTAAAGATCTTGCCGATACGGAATACGCTGAAATTGTTATCTTAGAAAGCTTTTTACCGCAACCGCTTAGCGCAGATGAAATTAATGATTTAATTAGCGAAGCGATGGCTGCAACCGGTGCTGCTGGTATGCAAGATATGGGTAAAGTCATGGGCGTATTGAAACCCCAACTGCAAGGACGTGCAGATATGGGTAAAGTAAGCGGATTAATCAAAGCTAAATTAGGCTAACCGCGCCCTTATGGCTGGCCGGATCCCTCGAGATTTTATTGATGATTTAATTGCGCGTACCGATATCGTTGATATCGTGGATAGTCGCGTCAAATTAAAAAAAGCAGGTAAGAACTATCAAGCCTGCTGTCCTTTTCATAATGAAAAATCCCCTTCGTTCACTGTGTCTGCCGAAAAACAGTTTTATCATTGTTTTGGTTGTGGCGAACACGGTAATGCTCTGTCTTTTATTATGGAATTTGACCGTCTTGAGTTTGTCGAGGCTATCGAAGAACTCGCTGGACACCATGCAATAGAAGTCCCTCGAGAACAAAGTAGTCAGCCATTCAATAAAGCAGCTTCGCAACAAAAAAAGCAACAACTAGAAAATGATTTTGAGTTAATGGAAAAAGCTGCACAGTTTTTTCAACAACAACTCAAACGTCATGCTAATTCCGAAAAAGTCGTTACCTATTTAAAAGATCGCGGACTCAGTGGCGCGATTGTTAAATCATGGGAAATGGGCTACGCGCCGCCTGAATGGCAAGCATTAGCAGATACATTAGGCACTTCTCCTGAGCGTATTCAGCAATGTGTTGATTTAAAAATCATGACGCAAAATGATAACGGTAAGCGCTATGATTTTTTCCGTGACCGGTTAATGTTTCCAATCCGCGATAAGCGCGGCCGAGTGATTGGCTTTGGTGGCCGTGTTATCGATGCGGACCAAGGACCTAAGTACCTGAACTCTCCAGAAACACGTATATTTTTTAAAGGCAGCGAACTTTATGGCTTGCACCGTGCCAGAAACATGCAACGTCATATCGACCGTATCGTTGTCGTTGAAGGGTATATGGATGTGGTCGCATTAAGTCAGTTTGATATCAACTATGCTGTCGCCTCACTCGGCACCGCTACCACGCCTGAACATGTGCAATTAATGCTGCGCAATACCGATGAAATTGTCTGTTGTTATGATGGGGATAAAGCTGGTCGCGGCGCAGCATGGCGTACCATGGAAAATGCCCTACCACTATTGAAAGATGGCAAATCCATGAAGTTTATGTTTTTACCTGATGGCGAAGATCCCGATACGATGGTGCGTCAAATTGGCAAAGAAGCCCTCGAAGAGTTGTTCGTCAAAGCGATGCCTTTATCTAAGTTTTTATTTGAAAATTTACTGCAACGACATAATGTTGCATCGGTCGAAGGTAAGGCTGCGTTACGCGCAGAGGCGGAACCATTAATTGCCTCCGTTGCAGGTACTATCCAACAAGAAATATTACAGGGTGAATTAAGCCGCTTGCTCGGTGAGTATGACCGTTTTCAACTGGAACGCGATATTAACAAAGCGAATAATTCCCCTCGAAAAATGGCAAGACCTAATAGTGGCTCACCACAAAAACTTTCGCAAACCCCTGTCAGAATGTTAATCCGATTATTGGTTGAACATCCAAATTTAGCGCACAAGATCCCTAAAGTAAATCCTGTAGCGTTGGCAGATGCTGGTTTGCCGGGTTTAGATTTTTTAATTGAATTGCACCAATTTTGTACCAAACAAACAAAAGTAAATACCGCGAGTGTTTTTGAATACTTTCGCGAACATGCTTTTGCCAAACACCTACATACATTATTAGCTCAAGAATGGCTGATTACTGACGATGATATTGACACTGTATATGTTAGTACATTTAAACGTTTGGTTGATCAGTTTTTAACGGGCCAAACCGAAGCCTTAATTGCCAAATCGAGAAGCGTTGGTTTGAGTGATGAAGAGAAACACACCTTAAAAAAATTACTAACAAAAAATTAGTTTTCGTTTGAAATTTGACTTTTTGAAAAAAAGGTCGATATTTAAACGTTATAAAACTAGAAATATCGCTATAGTAGAATTTGTGTGTAGCAATTTTCTTACATTTTCTGCTATAATTACCTATTCGTAAACGTCTCAGTGAAGAGTTACGTTTCCAAAATCAACGAGTCAATGATCCGTGGCACAGGACGCTAGGATAAGTTGTTTTACATTGATTCGCATGAGAAGTGTAAATATTTATGCAAAGTAAGCAGTCTCAGATTAAGCTCCTGATTGCCAAAGGTAAAGAACAAGGTTACTTAACCTTCGCCGAAGTCAACGATCACCTACCACAAGACATTGTTGATTCAGACCAAATTGAAGATATTATTCGTATGATCAATGACATGGGTATTCAAGTATTTGAATCTGCCCCTGACGCTGATGAATTGCTAATGGCTGAATCAACAACTGATGAAGAAGTTGCTGAAGCTGCGGCACAAGCTCTTGCGACCGTTGAAAGTGAAATCGGTAGAACAACCGACCCAGTACGTATGTATATGCGTGAGATGGGTACCGTTGAACTATTGACTCGTGAAGGCGAAATTGAAATTGCCAAGCGCATCGAAGATGGTATCAATCAAGTTCAGTGTTCTGTTGCAGAGTATCCTGAAGCGATCACGTACTTACTTGATCAATGGGACTTGTACGAAGCTGAAGAGATACGCTTAAGCGACATTATTATCGGCTTCGTTGATCCTAACGAAGAAGAAAATATGGCGCCAACAGCGACGCATATCGGCTCTGACTTATCTAAAGAAGAACTTGAAGAAGAAGATGATGATTCTGAAGGCGATGATGAAGAAGAAGATACTGGTCCAGATCCTGAGTTAGCTCGCGAAAAGTTTGATGCATTGCGTAAACAGTATGTCAAAACGCGTGATACGATTGAAGCTAAAGGCCGTTCAAATGCAACGTCTAAGCGTCAAATCGCAAACTTATCAGAAGTATTTAAAGAATTCCGCTTAGTACCAAAACAGTTTGATCGTATGGTTAAAAACATGCGTGGTATGATGGATCGCGTTCGTATTCAAGAACGTCTCATTATGAAGCACTGTGTTGCACAAGCAAAAATGCCAAAGAAAGATTTCATCAAAGCGTTTGCTGGTAATGAAACTTCAACTGACTGGTATTTTAAAATACTAAAATCCAACAAGCCTTATGTGTTGGTATTAGAAACATTCCAAGAAGATATTGAGCGTAGTGTCAGCAAGATGAATGCTGTTGAAACTGAAACTGGTCTTTGCATCGCTGATATTAAAGATATCAACCGACGCATGTCGATCGGTGAAGCTAAAGCACGCCGCGCTAAGAAAGAAATGGTTGAAGCAAACTTACGTTTGGTAATTTCAATCGCTAAAAAATATACCAACCGTGGTCTACAATTCTTGGATCTTATTCAAGAAGGTAACATTGGTCTAATGAAAGCCGTTGATAAGTTTGAATACCGTCGTGGTTATAAGTTCTCGACTTATGCTACGTGGTGGATCCGTCAAGCTATCACTCGCTCTATTGCTGACCAAGCCCGTACTATCCGTATTCCGGTGCATATGATTGAAACGATTAATAAACTTAACCGTATTTCACGTCAAATGTTACAAGAAATGGGTCGTGAGCCGACACCTGAAGAATTATCAGAACGCATGATCATGCCAGAAGATAAGATCCGCAAGGTACTCAAAATCGCGAAAGAGCCAATTTCAATGGAAACGCCAATTGGTGACGATGAAGATTCTCACTTAGGCGACTTCATTGAAGATACAACCATCATTCAGCCACTTGATTCTGCCACTGGTGGCAGCTTAAAAGATGCGACTCAAGATGTCCTTGCTGGTTTGACACAACGTGAAGCGAAAGTCTTGCGTATGCGTTTTGGTATTGATATGAATACCGACCACACTCTTGAAGAAGTCGGAAAGCAGTTTGACGTTACTCGTGAGCGTATCCGTCAAATCGAAGCGAAAGCATTACGTAAGTTACGTCATCCAAGCCGCTCTGAGCAATTGAGAAGTTTCTTAGACGAGTAACACGCGTGTTGATGTAACTCTCACGCTTATATCGCAATTAATAAAAAAGCCTCAAATACTAATAATGTTTGAGGCTTTTTTAATGCTAGTTCTTAAAGACTAAGAATCGAAATAAAGAGATAGCTTATACGCCATCTCCTTTTTTATATGGCATCGCCTGCTCATATTCTTCGACTTTCTGGCTGAGCGCTTCTGGAGAGCCGGTGTTTTTAGCCAAAATATTATACATAGTCGGGATCACGAACAAGGTAAGGAATGTTGAGAACAATACACCAGCAAAAATTACCATCCCAATCACCGCTCGACTTTCTGAACCGGGCCCCGTTGCTAACACTAAAGGTAGTGCACTAAAGACTGTAGTAAAGCCTGTCATCACAATAGGACGTAAACGTTGCGTTGAAGCAGTACACAACGCCTCTTTGAACTCCATACCGGCATCGCGTAACTGATTGGTAAACTCAACGATTAATATACCATTTTTTGCAGCTAACCCGATTAGCATGACCAGTCCAATCTGACTGTAAATATTGAGCGTCATACCATTGAGATACAATCCAATGTAAGCACCAACTAATGCCAATGGCACAGTAAACATGATCACTAATGGATGAATCCAACTTTCAAACTGTGCAGCCAGTACCAAATACGTCACAGCCAAAGCCATTGCAAAAATAAAGATAAACGAGCTTCCCGATTCTTGATACAGTAATGACTCACCTTTGTAATCAATCGATACGTCTTCTGGTAGCTCTGTAGCAACGATATTTTCTAAATAAGCTAACGCTTCACCTATCGTGTAACCATCAGCTAAGTTAGCCGTAACAGTAATAGCACGCATCCGGTTATAACGATTCAGTGTAGAGGAGGTAGCTTGTTCGGAGACACTCACCATATTATCTAATGGTATCAATTCATTGGTCGTATTTGAGCGAACAAAAATATTATCAATACTATCTGGACTACCAAAATCCGATTTTTCGCCTTTTAAGATAACTTCATATTCTTGACCACGGTCGAGATAACGCGACACTCGACGTTGACCCAGCATCGTTTCTAGCGTGCCACCAATATCTGAAATAGAGACACCAAGATCTGCTGCTCTTTCACGATCAATGTTTACAGTAAGCTGCGGTGTAGTTTCTTTATAATCTGAATCAAGTTGTAATAAATTAGGATTCTCTGACGCTTTTTCAATTAATGTATCACGCCATTGTACTAACTCTTCATAGGTATTGCCTTGCAGTACAAACTGTACCGGCCGCCCTATCCCTCTCCCACCAAGAGCAGAACGCATAATCGCAAAGGCACGCACATCAGGGATTGCTTGTAATTTGGCTGTAACTTCATTCATCAATTCAAAAGTTGAACGAGTTCTTTTATCCCAATCTGCAGCACCAACAATGGCAATCCCAGCAGAACCACCGAAACCTGGGGTACGCACTAGCACGCGTTTGACTTCACTGGTTTCTAGATAAGGTAGTAACAGCGCTTCAATTTTTTGTAGATTTTCACTATTAGACTCATAACTTGCCCCTTCTTGCGCTTGCATGAGGACATAAAAGGTACCGCGATCTTCTTTTGGTACAAACTCTCTAGGTAACATGTCATCTAATTGATATAACAAGACTAAGCTAGAAAGAATTAATACAACAACCAAAATTGGCTGATGAATGGTCTTTTGTAATCGTGCGTTATAGGCTGATTCAACTTTTTTGAATGTTGCTTCAACCCATGAGCCAAAACCACTACTGCGACTGCGTTTTTCTAATAAATACGAGCTGAGCATAGGAGATAAGGTCAAGGCGGTAAAGCTTGAAAACGCTACTGCAGCTGCAATTGCTAAAGCAAATTCGGTAAATAAACGACCTATATTACCTTCTAAAAAGACAAGTGGAACAAACACTGAAATCAATACCAATGTGGTAGCGATAACCGCAAAACCAACTTCTCTTGCCCCGCGATATGATGCTAAAAGCGGTGGTTCACCCATTTCTATGCGTCGATAAATGTTTTCTAACACAACTATCGCATCATCCACCACCAACCCGATAGCTAAAACCAACGCTAATAAGGTTAACAAGTTAATAGAGAAACCAAGCGCGTACATCACAATAAACGCGGCGACTAATGATACAGGGACAGTGATCGCTGGAATGAGTGTGGCACGAATATTCCCCAAGAAAATATAGATCACTACAATAACCATAAACATAGCAATGCCTAAAGTGTTGTAAACTTCGTTGATTGATTCTTCTATAAAAATCGACGAATCATAGCTAGGAACGATAAATATATTGTCAGGTAAGGTTTTCTCAATCTGAGCAATCGCCGCTTTTGCGTTTCGGGCCACTTCTAATGTGTTTGCTTTAGATTGTTTAATGATCCCGAGGCCAATCATGTTGACACCTTCACCACGAAAATCTGTTTCATCATCTTCGGCAGCCAATTCAACGGTGGCTACTTCAGATAAACGAACCAGATATCCATCAAGATTGGACTTGATTGTCAATCTAGCAAAATCATCAGGCGTAAGGAATGAACGAGCAACACGTACTTCAAAATCACGCGAAGTTGATTCAACTCTACCAGCCGGTAACTCGACATTTTCACTACGAATAACCCGTTCAATATCAGAAACGGTTACACCACGCGCTGCCATAGCTTGTTTATCGAGCCAGACCTTCATTGCATAGCTGCGCCCGCCACCAAGTCGCACACGCGCAACACCATCAACTATTGATAACTGATCAGAGATAAACCGATCAGCGTAATCCGTTAACTCCATGACAGAAAGGTTAGTTGAGCGTAAGTTGTACCATACAATGACATCCTCATCAGAGCCTGATTTCGATACTTCTGGAGGAAAGGCTTGATCAGGTAAATTATTCAACGCACGACTGATGCGTTCACGCACATCATTAGACGCAGCATCGATATCTCTTGATAGGTTAAATTCGATTGAGATACTTGAACGACCATTGCGTGAAGACGAAGTGATATTTTTAATTCCTTCAATGCCACTAATTCGGTCTTCTAGTAACTGGGTAATCCGTGTCTCAATAATTGCAGCTGATGCACCTGGGTAGCTAGTATTGACCGAGACAACGGGTGGATCGATATCGGGGTACTCGCGTAGCGATAACATGCTAATCGCAACCACACCAAAGACAATAAGTAGCAAGTTGACAACACTAGCAAACACCGGACGTTTGACTGATAAATCTGATAACAACATGCTAACTATCCTTGTGAAGAGTTGAGAACACGTAGTGCAGAACCATTGCGAATACGTAAAGTCCCTTGCACTACCACTTCATCATCTTGCACAATTCCCTCTAAGACTTGTACTTTGCCTGGACGACGTTCGCCAATCAATACTTTGGTTTTCACAGCTTTGCCATCTACCACTACAAATACGTACTGATCTTCGTGATCAGGGACTAAAGCCTTTTCATCAATGACTAAGGTATTAAGCACACGTTTTTGAAGCGTGATAGTTAATAACATACCAGGACGTAGTTTTTGCTGAGCATTGTCAATTACGGTACGGATATTAATCGAGCGCGTAGTGGGATCAATTCGCGAATCAACATTGGTAATTGTCCCTTCAAATTGTACTCCAGGATAAGCAACGGATTCCGCAAATACGGTTTGACCTTCATTAACACTCGGCAAGTGGCGTTCAGAAATCGCAAAATCAACCTTAATTGTCGCAATATCATCTAATGTCGTAAGTACGTCCCCCGGTGTTACATAGGCACCTAACGATACCTGACGCAACCCTAACTTGCCGGAAAAAGGCGCGGTGATAAAGGTTTTATTGAGGTTTTCTTGAGCTACTTCACGCTGTGCGATAAAGGCTTTAACTCTTGCTTGCTGCTCATCTAGTAACTGTGTTGAGGTTGAATTAGACAAGGCTAGATTTTGAATCCGCTTGAGCTGACGTTCAGCCTCAGCTAGATTGATATTTAATTCATTAAGACGCGCTTTTTGTTCATTACTATTTAATTGCGCTAATACGTCACCTGCGTCAACTTGTTGTCCGTCACTAAAATTCAGCGATGTAATGACATCTGACTCCTGTGGAGTGATCATTACTGATTCATTCGCTTTAGCCGTACCTAAGGCTTGTAATGTCACTGCAAATGGCTCGACATTGACTATCTGAGTCACAACGGGAGTAGCTCGATTACCTTGCTGCTGCGTCTGTTGCTCTTCTGGCCAATTGATAAAAACTAACAATCCAATAATGGCGATAACACCCACCCATAATGGAGAAAAACTCAAGCGTGCTGACATAACATTCCTTTCAATCTGATAGCGTGACCGCTAATGTATAATTTTTATTTTTGATTGTACTGTTCGGTTTATTGTATGTATTTATGCAAAAATAATAACAATCGGCGTATTATAATATGATTACCCATTCTTGTACTGCATTTGATTATGTTTAGATTGTTTTTTGTCTCTTTTATTTTGTTAATAAACGTAACAGGTTGCACCACGGAAATGCCCCCTGCACCTTATTGTCGCGCTCAGCAAACACAAACTGATACACCTTACTATCAATCAGATACCAATAACGCAGGATGTATGCTGCGCTTCGAAAACAAAGCATTACTGTTAACGCATCGTTTTAGTCAGCGTTTAGATATTCCTGGTGGCGGCGCGCAAACAGGAGAATCACTGGCGTGCGCAGCCCACCGTGAAACCTTTGAAGAAACAGGGTTAAATGTAGAAGTGTTATTTCCAGTGGCACAAACCAAGCATGGCTTAGTTATTTTTGCGTGCATCGCTGATGACATGCTGAACATCACCCGCCTACCACGTCCTAGCCCTGCTTTTGCGCAAGTCGAAAGTATACAATTTGGTTTATATGATCTATTTGATTTAGAACAAGAAAATCTTCGCTTTGCCGATGATTTAGTACCTTTTCGGGATGCATATATTGCAACTCCTTTATCAACTCCTGCATCTTTAGAATCTATTCATCACTGATTTTTTTAGTTGCCCAACAATTAGAATGAGTATGAATATTATTCGATTTGATTTAGGATGAGAGATTGCATCACTGGTCAAACCACAAAGATTAAGGATACGTCATGCCACATTATCAAGCACCGTTAACGGATTTTACTTTCTTATTAGATGATTGGTTACGCATTGAAGAGCATTATCAACGTATCAATGCTGAAGGCATGGACAGTGAACTGGCATTAGAAGTACTCAATCAAGGGGCAAAATTTGCCGAGCAAGCCATCGCACCGCTCAATCAATCAGGTGACGAACAAGGCTGTAAATTAATTGATGGTAATGTCACAACCCCTGATGGCTTTGCAGAAGCGTATCATACCTATATAGAAAATGGCTGGAACGCAATGCTAGGCGAACCCGACTATGACGGACAAGATTTACCTTATTCAATGGCAATCCCCGTGCATGAAATGCTTAATTCTGCGAATCTGAGTTGGCGCTTAACGACTATGCTGACAGAAAGTGCTGTATTAGCGCTGACCAAACATGCCAGTGATGAACTAAAAGACACTTACTTAGCTAAAATCATAAGTGGTGAATGGACCGGTACGATGAATTTGACCGAACCCCATGCTGGCACCGATTTGAGTTTACTCAGCACCAAAGCTCAACCACAAGCAGATGGCAGTTATGCTATTTCCGGAAATAAAATTTTTATTACTGCCGGTGATCAAAACTGGACCGATAACATTGTGCATTTAGTCCTAGCGCGATTGCCCAATGCGCCCGAAGGTGTCAAAGGCATAAGCTTGTTTTTGGTTCCTAAATTCATGGTCAATGCCGACGGTACATTAGGCGATAAAAATCGAGTCAGTGTGGGCAGTATTGAACATAAAATGGGGATCAAGGCCTCCCCGACTTGTGTCATGAACTATGATGACGCAGTCGGCTACCTAGTAGGAGAAGAAAACGCTGGATTAGCTTGTATGTTTACCATGATGAACGATGCGCGTTTTCAGGTTGGATTACAAGGTTTAGGTGTCGCTGAAGCTGCTTATCAAGGCGCATTAACTTATGCGGTCGAACGTTTACAATCGCGAGCACCACAGGGCGTTCAGGCTCCTGATAAAAAAGCCGACCCAATAGTGTTTCAACCCGATGTGCGTCGAATGTTGTTAACCCAACGCGCCTTAACTGAAGGCTCGCGGGCATTATCAATGCTCTATGCGACATTAATGGATATTGAAAAATACACCCAAGGTGCCCAGCAAACCCAAGCAGAAGAGGTAATCGCATATTTAACACCTGTGTGCAAAGCCTTTTTTACCGATATGGGAACCGAAGTGGCTAATTATGGCATTCAAATCTATGGTGGGCATGGTTACATCCGCGAATGGGGTATGGAGCAATTAGTCAGAGATACACGTATTGCGCAGTTATATGAAGGGACAAATGGGATCCAGGCCGCTGACTTAATCGGTCGTAAACTTACTCGTTCTAACGGCGCTATGATGCAAGCTACCCACGCTGTTTTTTCAGATATTACTGCACGCATCACTAATACTAGCTATCAACAACAAGCTAACGAATTACTCAATGAATGGAAAAGCTTATCACAATCATTATTGGGCAAGGATGGCGAGTACTGCGCAGCGGTAGCCTGTGATTACTTAAATTATGTGTCTTATACGCTCATTGGCGTGCTGTGGCTGTCCATGCTCGATACCTTACCAAACATCTCAAACACGGCCTTTGCAAAAGGAAAAGTCAAAACCGGCGAATTTTATTTAAGCAATATCCTGCCACGTGCTCAACAACATAAACACTTTGTTGAGCATGGCGCTGCAGCGGTCAATGCAACCACATTATCTGATTTTATATATGTTTAGACCTGCGTATGGTTTAATTAAGCGTTTCAAATTCAAAGGTCTTTTTAAACCATTTACGCAGCATATTTTTTTCATATTTGAGAGAATCTGAATTAAATAACGGATTATGCCCCGTCATAAATGACATATCTTTGAGGTTAACGGTATCGCTTTTTAATACGCTGCCGTTAGCGTCTTTATATTCATAAAAAAATTCAATCCGCGGAATATCAATATTTTTTATTACGCGAATCATATCGGCAGAATGTAAGCCTAACCCTGTAAAACTACCTGGTAAAACACGCCCAGCCAAATCTAGATCAGTGATTGTCATTGCCAGCGTATGACCTTGCGGTAGTTTAGCAGCGAGTTTCTGTAAATACGTTTCGATATTGTTGAATGTGCTTTCTGCAAATGCTTTACGCGAACCATTCGCCGGTTTAACATCTGTAAATGACTGGTAGTCATCCCATTTTACGGTGAGGGGCGATACTATTGTAGATTCGGTGCTTGTACTTTCTTGCAATGCCGCACGCGCGTTTGCTGACAGCACGACACCAATCGTCAAGCTTAACAAGCAGGTCGACAACGTCACATAACGACTAATTTGTGTTAAAAAGCTATATGGTTTGTTCATCTCTTTTCCTCGCTTTTTTGTAAGCTCTACAGGGAGCTTATAATAAACAGTGACTGTTGCACTAGTCTCTACTTGAAACATAGCACAGCCATGTATGTCTATGCCAGTTCGCTGTAAGTACATTCAGCAATGATTCATCCTGCAACAATGTACAAGTACAACAATAATTTACATTAAATATCATAAAACCACACCAAAGGTTGATATACTTCAATAAAAACATAGGTGTAGTATTTTATACTTGCTCTATAAAATATTTGTATAAGGTCAAAATCCCATGAGTGAACAGATCCCAGTGAAGGTGATCCCTGCAGAACCTACAGCAGGTAAAACTAGCGCCAAGCCAATTCCCCAAAAAGTCACCATCAAGCCCGCTGATGATGCAGGAGTAGAAGTCTACCCCGCCCGTTCACAAATTTATGTTCGCGCTGTTAAGGGGACGATGGAAACATTCCGCCGTTTTTTTGGGTTTATATTTTTAGCTATTTTCACTGTGATCCCGTGGATCCAATATAATGGGCAACAAGCGATCTTGTTTGATATCCCCGAACAACGCTTTAATTTATTTGCTATTACTCTGTGGCCACAAGATTTAACCGTGCTGGCCTATATATTTATTGTGGGAGCGTTCGCATTATTCTTTGTCACCACATTTGCAGGTCGGGTGTGGTGTGGCTTTATGTGCCCGCAAACGACTTGGACTTACATGTTCATTTGGCTTGAAGAGAAAATCGAAGGCAGTGCCAACAAACGTATGAAATTAGACCAACGCTCGCTGGATTTTGATAAGTTTTGGCGCAAAGCACTCAAGCATAGCTCTTGGATTGCAGTCGCATTATTGACAGCATTAACTTTTGTGGGGTATTTCACACCAATCGGTGCGTTATTTATTGATTTTTTCACCTTCCAAACCGGTTTTTGGGTCGCTTTTTGGGTGTTGTTTTTTACTTTTTGTACCTACGGCAATGCTGGCTGGATGCGTGAAATCATGTGTATTCACATGTGTCCTTATGCCCGTTTTCAATCTGCAATGTTTGATAAAGATACCTTTACGGTCGCCTATGATGCCACACGTGGCGAAGGCCGAGGCCCGCGTTCACGTAAAGCGACACCTGAACAATTGCAAGCTAAAAGCTTAGGTGACTGCATTGACTGTAATTTATGTGTTCAAGTTTGCCCAACGGGGATTGATATCCGTAACGGCTTGCAATACGAGTGTATTAATTGCGGTGCCTGCGTCGACGCTTGTAATGGGGTAATGGACAAAATGGGCTACGCAAAAGGCTTAATTAGCTTTACCTCAGAACATGAGCTCAATGGTGGGACAACTAAAATTGTTAGACCTAAGTTAGTTGGATATGCACTGGTGTTATGCGTGATGACAGGATTGTTAGCCCTTGATTTTATGACTCGTAAACCGCTAGAGGTCGATATTATTCGCGACCGCAGTTCGTTATATCGTGAGACCAATGAAGGCTTGATTGAAAACGTGTATACATTAAAAGTGTTAAACAAATCTCAAACTGAACAAGCATATAGCATCGAAGTCCGCGGGTTAAAAGACGCTGTATTTATTGGTGAGCAGTTAGTCACTGTCGCGGGAGGCGAAGTCTTTAGTTTACCGATTAGTGTCGCTACCGATGCCTATAATCTTGAAGAAGCCGTAACGGAAATTAGCTTTTTTGTGTCGACAACTCAAAATGATGGTACATTAGTGTCAGTCGAAGAGCCAAGTAAGTTTTTATACCGTTAATGAATCGCATGCCCTCCACCACTGACGTATCTACATTGGATACGTCAGTGGATTTTAGTTTTTCTCACCTCAATCCTGATGTTATTTTAGATGCATTAGAAAGTATTGATATTTTACCTATTACAGGCCTACTTGCACTAAACAGCTATGAGAATCGGGTTTATCAGTTTGCGGATGATACGCAGCGTTATGTGGTAAAGTTTTATCGTGCTGGCCGTTGGACAGACGCTCAAATCCAAGAAGAACATGATTTTGCTCTTGAGTTGGCGGATAACGAGATCCCCCTCGTGGCACCGTTAATCATTAACGGTAACAGTTTACATCATTATGAAAATACCCGTTTTGCGGTATTTAAGTCAGTTGGTGGACGTGAATTTGAAGTCGACAATCTTGACCAATTAGAATGGATGGGACGATTTATTGGCCGTATGCACCGCGTCGCGCAAGCCAAACCATTTATCCATCGTGCACCATTAAATGCGCAAACACATTTGTATACTCCGATGGCGCAACTTAAACAAAGTAGACTGATCCCAGAATACTTGCTCAAACCCTTCTTTGCTATTTTAGAGCCCGTAGTCAGTGCAACCGCAGAGTTATACCAACCATCACATTCTTTGATCCGATTACATGGTGATTGTCATCCGGGAAATATCTTGTGGCGTGATGGACCTAGCTTTGTTGATTTGGATGACTGCCGTATGGGGCCCGCGATACAAGATTTGTGGATGATGCTCTCAGGTGATCGTCAACAACAGTTTATTCAACTCGATACACTCGTCGAAGCGTATGATGAATTTCATTCATTTGCGCCTGAGCAAACCCGTTTGATTGAGCCGCTCCGCGCCATGCGCATGGTGCATTATATGGCGTGGTTATCAGAACGCTGGCAAGATCCGGCTTTTCCACAAGCGTTTCCATGGTTCGCGGATGGCAAATATTGGGAAGGACAGATTTTAGCACTTAAAGAACAGATGGCCGCGTTGGATGAGGCACCTATCAAGCTTTGAGATAGTGCGTAAATACTCTCGCGGCTTAACGCTATGTACGCTATAATTCGTCCCGCTTTGGTGCTGCCTTTTTTAACCTTCGAACGTTAAATGAGGAGTTAAACGGGAAAAAAGTGTCAAATCTTTTGCTGCCCCCGCAACAGTAATATAGGTCAAACTCACTCAATATCTAGCGCTTGTCACACACAAGCATAGAAACCACTGTTTCATCACAAATGGGAAGGTGGAGTGTGTTCTGATTATTTATATGTGTAGTTAAATGCTACTCATTAAACTATCTGCCTATTTAGCCTGGATACCGGCCTTAGCACTGATGATGACATATATGATGTCATCGCGATGGTTTATCCTGTTCGGTGGGAGCAGGCAATGGAAAAAATTTAACATGTTCAATTCTCGTATTTTAGCTCGCACGGTCGTGACGAGCACCTTTACTTGTGCGCTTTTTGCCACATCCAATTCATTCGCAGCTAACTCAATCGCTACTAACTCAATCGCTACTAACTCAATCACTACTAACGTGGCAATAGAAACGATGACGGTATCTGGCTCTCATTCAGCTATACCGATTGCACAATTAGCCGGTAATGTTAGCGTGCTTACTGCAGCAGACATCTCTCGCAGCCAAGCAACATTTGTTGCTGATTTACTCGTACAATTTGCAGGCGTGGATATTTCTACCAACGGTGGCGTTGGCCAATTTGCGGAACTGCGTTTACGCGGCAGTGAAACTAACCATATTTTAGTCTTGATTGATGGCATAGCGGTAAATGACCAAAGCCAAGGCGGATTAGTTGATTTGGCACATTTGTCAACGCAAAGCATTGCTCGTATTGAATTGTATAGAGGGCCGCAAAGTGCATTATGGGGTGATGGCGCAGTCGGTGGTGTACTCAATATCACCACTGTAGATGGAGGTGATGTCGACACATCGACGCATTCACTCAAACTAGGTGTCGGCCAACAAGCGACACAACAAATACAATATCAGCACCAAGCCCGTTTTGATAAAGGTCATTATGGTGTCACCATCAGTCATGTCAGCACTGATGGCCAAAATATCAGTACCGTCCCTGGTAACATAGAAAAAGATGGCTATGACAATACTAGCATTCACAGCAAACTTAGCTATCAAATCAATGCCAAACATGAACTCAACGCTACGGCTCATTATGTCGATTATAAAACCGCGTTTGATGCGACTGACTTTGTCACAACGGGCTTGCCTATTGATGCCAATAATGTCAGTTATGGGCAGCAGCAAAGTGCAAAATTACAATGGCTCTTTACACCCAATCAATTCCATTGGTCACTTAACAGTAGCGCCAATATTCATCGCAATGTCGTGGACAATGAAAGCGATGGTGAATTGTCATCCTTAACTGACGCCACAACAATGACTATCAGTTCAATTGCACAACTCGATTATTCAACACAAAGCTTAACCAGACAATATCACGTCGGAGTAGAACTTGATGAAACCGATTTTGAGCAACGTGGCCCCATCGATTTTGGCGACCCGAATCAGTCTCAACAGATTAGCAGTCAAAGTGTGTTTGCTGACGCTGTACTTAGCTTAACCAAAAACGCTTTTCTTAATGCTTCATTACGCTACACAGATAACAGCGAATTTGATGCTGCGACAGATTATCGGTTAGGCGCAAATTGGCGAGCTACTGAGGCTATTACTTGGTTTGCAAGTATCGGACAAGGCAGTAAACACCCAACATTCACCGAGCGATTTGGTTTTTATGCAGGTAGTTTTATTGGCAATCCAGATCTGCAACCAGAAAAAGCAACCACTTATGAAGTCGGTATGCGCTTTGCTCATCAAGGCTTTAGTTCACAGCTCAATGTCTTTAGTGCGCAGTTAGAAGATGAGATAAATGGATTTGTTTATGATGCGGCAACGGGTGGATTTACAGCAGATAATATCACGGGTGAAAGTGAGCGTGACGGATTAGAATGGGAGCTCTCTTGGTCGAGTGCAGCACTGAATCTCAATGCAAGTTACAGCTATTTAGATGCCACACAAGGCGAAGGTGATTCACGCAGTGTAGAGTTGCGTCGTGCGCGCCACAATGGGTCAGTAAATGCGAGCTATGCATGGTCGGATAAGGTTTCTACTTATCTCAGTGGCAGTTATGTCGGAAGTAAGTTTGATCAATTTTTCCCTCCTTGGCCACAAGCGTCACAAATCGTCGCCATGCGTGCTTACTGGTTAGTGAATGCTAATGTCAGTATCGCAGTAACGCCGAAAGTGACGTTAAGTGCAAAAGTAGACAACTTGCTTAACCATCAATATCAGGACATCGTTGGTTATCGTGGTCTTGAGCGTAAAGCCTTGGTCACACTCGCTTATAAGTGGTAATTAAGCATCCATTCAGCTAGTCAGCGTATACTATGTTAGATTATTATTGGTAGCGCTGACATATTTTGTCACCTTTTATTGTTTAATATCAGTGTAACCCTGTGTATTATCGGCACATAACAACACATGATCACTACATCGCGATTATATTATTAATAAAACGAGTCTTTATTTTATGAAAAAAACCACTGTTAGTATCACCTTCGCAGCGATTGCCGCTTGCTTAAGTTTGTTTGTATCGGCACAAGCGTTTGCCCAAGTTCGTTTTTTTGAAAATGAGCATTACAAAGTCATTAGCTCTGATGCGACAGCTAAACCAGAAGTAAAAGAGTTTTTCTCATTTTGGTGTCCGCATTGTTTTAACTTTGAGCCGCTTGTCGCGCAAATGAAAAAGCAGCTAGACCCAAGTGTCAAATTCGACAAAGTACATGTTAATTTCATGGGTTTTGCTGGTCAAGAACTGCAAGATGATGTAACAAAAGCCATGATGATTGGTCGCGCTTTAGATAAAGAGCTACAAGTTAACACTGCCATTTTTACGTATATTCATCGCCAACGTGGCAAAATCACCAATGTCGACGATGTTCGTACTATTTTGAGTGATAACGGCATCGACACAGCAGATTTTGACAAGATGAACAAAAGCTTTGCCGTCAACTCTATGCTCAAAAAGAATAACAAAGCGGTTGACCAGTATCGTCGATTTGTATCAGGTGTACCTAACTTTATTGTAAATGGTAAATACCAAGCCCAGTTTACCCGTGATATGACTCCAGATGATATGGTTGATTTGATCGTCTTTTTATCAACTATGAAATAATCGGACTGATAACTGATGAGCGGTGAAACTAATCTAGCAAAATTACTATCGAGCATGTCGCCAAGTTGTGATAATCAAATGTATGGCTTTGCGACTATGCCTCAAGCTGACTTTGCTAAACTCTCTTTTGTACCCAAATGTATGTTTGTGGAAGCAGAAGGGGTTACTGTCATTGCCACAATTGATGCGCTAGTTGACGGTAACATTGAATGTATGGGACCGTTTGCATGCATCACGCTGACGGTACATTCATCGCTCGAAGCTGTAGGCTTGACCGCGGCCTTTGCTACAGCATTAAGCTCAGCCAATATCAGTGCAAATGTGGTTGCAGCGTATTATCACGATCATATTTTTGTCGACTGGGAAGACCGCTCAGAGGCAATGGCAGTGCTGAACAAATTAGCAAGCGTTAGCTAATTGCCTGCAAGCACTGTTATTCATACGACCTCTGGAAACACATTATTAACTTGCGAGTGATTGAGTCCCCAATGCTGCATCAACGCGCTAGCTAACCATCCTTTGACATCACTAGTCGGCATTAAATCGCGATAGTTGAATAGTTGTTCAGGTGCTGCACCAGGCCAGGTGCCCAATACTTTGCCCCCTTCAATTATACAGTCTGATAAGCTCTGTTTTTCTTGAATTGCAGCGACATTATTCGACATTTTAGCTAACCCTCCACCGGCAAAGAACATACATCCACCGGTTCCATGATCGGTACCCGTCGTGCCATTTTCTGCTACAGTGCGACCAAACTCAGTGTTGATTATCAATAACGTATCATTCCATGTTTCACCAAGCGATTGATGCAAAGCCATCAAACCTTTATTGAGCTGAGTAAATTTATTATTTAAACGGTTGGCTTGATTAATATGAGTATCCCAACCATTAAATTCCAACATGGCGCATCGAATATCTGGATTACTAGCCATTAACTTTCCACAATTTTGTGCTAATGAAGCAAAGTTTGTTTTGCGTTTGCCTTTCACTTGCTTCAATGGATTGTTATTTTGCTTAATCACTTTTTCTAACGTATGCCTCAATAGAGGATCATCTTGATACATATCACTTAAACGGCTATGCAAATCATCTTCAACTTCGGCAAAGCCAGACGGAAACCAAGTATCGGCATTGCGTTGTGGCTCTCTCAATGCAATCGGTACACTTCGAGCGATCGCCATTCCCTGTCCAGTTGTATGTGCTAGTGCTCTGGCTAGCCAACCATCTTCATGATCCGTCACAGCTAATCCTGATTCAATGTGATCTTGTGCATCAAAGTGAGAACGTCGTCGATACCCTGTTGCCGTCGCAATTACCGGCGACATCTGTTGTTGTAGATACAATTGATGTAAAAAAGATAACTTGGGATGCAACCCAAACGCATTATTCAATGGCAATAATTGGCTTAGCACATTTGCCAGTAAATTTGGGCGCAGTGCCCGAACATCGGTATCTTGTCGTGGTATTACGGTATGTAACCCATCTAATCCACCACGTAGTAACAGCCAGATAATTTTTTTATTTGCTCCGCTAACAATATGTGCGGTTTGGTTTGCGTTGAACGCATTCGCCACACAGAACGAAGGCGTACTGACATACACACAACCTGCTGCAACACTCTTAATAAACCCTCGTCGATTCATAGTCGCCTCCTATCTACTCTGAAATTCAGGACTAAGTAACAGCATAGCGATACTCTGCTGTTTACTCTCAGCTCGCGCTAGGTGTTGCCTAGTTCGAGCAGACAACTGTGGGCCCAAAGCATTGAGCGCTAAATCGACAGGCGATATCCCCATAGGTAACGACTTAGCAATACGTTGTGCAAAAAAATGACTCCATTCGATACGACTATTGAGTGCACTGGTGCCTAGCCAAGCAGATTGCTCATCTGTGTATCCGGCAGGCGTCCCCGCAGCAAATAACCCCTGCCCAAAGCCATTGAGCGTCTTATATAATCTCGGCTCAGGGGCGGCCACTCCACACGCACGACAAGCTGAAATCACAAACTCTTGTGGCGTTTTATATTTTTGTGGTGATTGCCAGCTCAACGGATGCTCAATGAGAGTTTTCATAACACTAGGAATATGTCCTTGTGTCTTGAGCCATTGGTCGGTCATCGCATCAACTAAGACCGTCGGCGGCTTGTCATTGATAAAATGCTGGACTAATTTAGCACATACATGGCGTGCTGTTTCAGGGTGTTTGGCTAAATCTTGTAGTATTCGGATCCCTTGTGTATTGGTTTGAGAAGTGGGTGCATAATCTTTATTTAATACTCGGTGCACACCAGGTTCGTGGGTATGTGTCTTAAACCTATAACCAGCGAACTCTTCACGTTTCACACTACCAATACTCCAACCTGTCAACGCTTTCGCCAGGCCGATCACATCATCTTGCACATAATCGCCTTTAACACCTAAAGTATGCAATTCAAGGATCTCTCTAGCGAGATTTTCATTTAACCCCGCAGGATTGGGTTTATTTTTTTTCCTTTGATTTATCCCAACTTTGCTATTTGGCCCTACGGAATATTCATTATCCAAATATATGATCATCGCAGGATGCTGTACCACCGCAACCAACATGTCAGAAAAAGTATGTGTTAGGTGTGGCGCGATAGCTTCTATTTCAAATGTTGGCGCTAATAGTTTTAGCGCTAAATCTTCAGTCGTCACACTAAAATGATTAGAGAAAAAAGCTAATAACTTACTTTGCAACGGCGTAGCACTTTCCATACAGCTTAGCGCAACACCCTCGGCTACTCGTTTACTCTTTTCTATCAGTTGTTTGCGTGTCTCACGATACCCTGTGAACATTTTGGGTGTGCGTTCTGACTTAGCAGAGAGCGATGATTTGGAGGATTGCGCATTTTCTGGGTTAGTCTTTTGCGTTAGGTTAAACGCTGCGAGCGCAGCTTTATCGGCTTTTTCTTCTTGCTTAAACAAATACAGTTGGGTGAGTGCATCCTCACTGCTCCACTGATCGTTAAGAGCTGGCAACGTGTGTAAAGGCAATGCGACTAGTTGCGCTTTTAGCCATGACTGCGCATCTTCTAAACGGTGACAATTAAGGAGCTGTGCTCGACTCATTTTATCAGCTCCGTAAGCAAAACGATTCATTGCTAAATATGCATATTCTTGTGTCATCTCGAAATAAAACTAATGAAAATATAACTATGAGTATAGAAGACAGTCGCTCCCCTCGCATTATTCATAAAAAATAATTTGACATATTACTGTATGTCACCTAGTATACTTACTATGCAACATACAGTATGCGGCAAACAGTAATAACTTAATCTTGATTCAACCTGAACAAAGAGGCGCACATGACGGTAGATAGGCAGCACAAATTACGCTTAGAACTGCGTCGAGGTGTATTGATTTTAGCGGTATTAGGGGCGTGTAAAACGCCACAATATGGATACTCACTGCGTCAACATCTCAACGAAGCGGGCATCGATATCGATGAAGGAACTTTATATCCATTGATCCGCCGATTGGCAGATCAAGAGCTATTAGACAGTGAGTGGAAAAAAACAGACAGCCGAGAGCGACGTTATTACTCGATTTCTGCGACAGGTACAGAAGTATTAGCGCAACTGACCGCAGATTGGCAGCATTTAAACAACAGCTTATTACACCTATTAAACATGGAGGATTCCTAATGACTGACTTAGTTGAGCGTTATATTCAAGAAGTAGCACGTTACTTACCAAAAACACAACAACACGAAATAGCTCGTGAGCTGCGTGCCAATATTATGGATGAAATAGATGCACTAGCGACGCATCCGGATGAAGTTGTCAGCGAACACCAGATTAGTGAAGTTTTATACCGTCAAGGTCATCCAAAGCAAGTTGCACAATCATTTGCGCCTCAGTACCCACTGATTGCCAGTGAAGATATGCCGCTATATAAAACGGTATTAAGTAAAGGCGCTTTGTTCTTATTTGCATATGCGATACTCACCGCTGGTCGCTATTTGGTAAGTGAACAAAGTGTCAATGGCTTTGCCTTTTTGTGGGTGGCGTTAGGTAGTTTTATCGATAATATCGGTATAGTGGTGATTGTGATTACTGCAGTATTTTATTTATTAGGTCGCGGTGGTTATTTGGCACAATGGCGCTCCCCTAGCTGGTCACCAGCAAGTTTGCCAGCGGTGACCGCGCAACCTATATCTACATCGGATTCAGCATCTGATGTGGCAACGGGCGTGTTTGGCTTGTTATTGTTGTGGACGCCTTTATGGATGAATGAAGAGACCTATCAAAGCCTTGTCATAGGTATTGCTCCAGATATGGAACAATGGCGCTGGATCTTGTCCTGTATCGTCGCATTCTCACTCATTGCAGCTTTGTATCGCTTAACACAAACCTATTGGACTAAACGTTCAATGAGCGTCTATATTGCTGAGTATTTGGTGTATATTGCGGTGATGTTGACGTTGTGGCAATCGCCAGCATTAGTTATTGTGACTAATCCTCAAGCCGAGGGGCTGATTCCGATTATCACTCAAATATTTAACCATGGCTGGCTAGTAGGCGTGTTCATTTTGAGTATTATTACGCTGGGGCTAGTGCGTCAATGGCGCAAACTATAATTGCATTAGGTTAGCAGAATGGCGACTAAAATAATTGAGTCGCCATTCCATTTAACATTTACTAGGTTTAACCTAGTTCGTCACTGGCCACATAATAACGTGGATCTTCGTTGACATTAATCTCAACAAAACGCGACGCTTTTCGCAGTAATGTACGACACTCAGGTGAAATATGACGGATATGCAGTTTTTTACCAGCCACTTCATATTTATCAGCTAAGGTATCAAGTGCATCAATCCCTGATGAATCCCAAATACGCGATTCGTTAAAATCAATAACGACATCGGTTGGATCGTTTTCTGGATCAAAAATTTCTTTGAAATAGGACACTGAACCAAAGAATAAAGGCCCATCTAATTCATATACTTTCCAGTCATCTTTATCAGTGTGAGTTTTGGCACCGATATGCGTTGCATGTTTCCACGCAAACACCAATGCAGAAACAATTACACCGACAACAACTGCAATTGCTAAATCAGCAATAACCGTCACAAATGTCACTAAGAACAAGACAAATGCGTCCTCTTTGTTGACACCACGGATGATTTTAAATGATGCCCATTCAAAAGTACCAATGACAACCATGAACATTACGCCGACTAGGGCCGCCAGTGGGATCATTTCAATTAATTGTGACGCAAATAAGATAAAACCAAGTAACACTAGCGCAGCAGTAATACCTGATAAACGACCACGACCACCTGAGTTGATATTGATCATCGACTGGCCGATCATTGCACAACCGCCCATACCACCAAAGAAACCGTTAACGGTATTTGCTACACCTTGACCGATACATTCTTTGTTACCTCGACCACGTGTAGACGTCATTTCATCAATCAGCGTCAAGGTCAGTAGTGATTCAATCAAACCGACTAAGCACAATATAATTGCAGTAGGGAGTACGATATATAATGTTTCTAAGCTAAATGGCACCATAGGGATAGCAAAGCTAGGTAATTCCCCTGCTAAGGTTGCAGTTGCTTTTTCCGCTTCAGGTAACATATCGCGAACAAAATCAATAACGGTGCGAGCTTCTACATCTAAACCGTGTACGATCAATGTAACGGTAATAATAGCTGCTAATGATGATGGAATCGCTGTCGTGATTTTAGGTAACAGCACGATGATGGCCATCGTCAACGCCGTTAAACCGAGCATGATATAAAGCATTTCACCGCTCATCCACGTTTGTAGGCCACTGGCATCAAAGACTTTAAATTGACCAAGCTGCGCTAGAAATATCACGATGGCTAAACCATTTACAAAGCCTAACATCACTGGATACGGGACTAGTCGGATAAACTTGCCGAGTTTAAATACCCCTGCGAGGATCTGCAATACACCCGCAACGACCACGGCAGCAAATAAATATTGCACACCATGTTGAGCCACTAACGCGACCATCACAACAGCCATCGCGCCAGTTGCCCCTGAAATCATACCCGGACGACCACCAATCGCAGATGTGATTAATCCCATCATAAAGGCGGCATACAAGCCTACCATTGGCTCTACACCTGCAACAAAGGCAAAAGCAACTGCTTCAGGCACTAAGGCCAAAGCAACAGTGATTCCTGATAATACGTCGTTTTTGACGTTGTTATTAGAAAATGCACCTGCAAAATCAAATTTAAACATAACTATATGACACCCATAAAAAATTCGCGTGCAGGGTACCATATTTTGACATTGATTATCGTTAATTATGTGTTAATACCACACCAATAAAGCGTATAATCTTAAGTTCATCAAACATATAGGAAATACTGGAATGTCTTCTGCTTTAATGACAGCTTTGCTCGTCGTCGCCCCTGTCATGTGTCTAATCATTGCAGGTGTCGTGTTTAAACGAGTGGGATTGATGAGTGATGAGTTTGTAGAAGGCGGCTCTAAGCTAATTTATAATGTTTCCTTACCTGCGTTACTATTCAACGCTATCTACACCGCTGATTTTGCAACAGCAGCCAACCCAAATCTGATAGCTGCGAGTGTTATTGGGACTATTGTATTTGTATTGTTATTTATGGGTATTGCCCATTTTATCGTCCCCCAGCGCACAGACCGCGGCGTCGTTATTCAAGGGGCATACAGATCGAATATTGGAATTGTTGGACTAGCATTGAGTGCCAATGCTTATCCTGAGTTTTTTGCCACCGCATCCGTCTTTATGGCTTGTACGACACTCATTTATAATTTATTGGCAGTACTGTTATTGAATTTTTATTCTGACAAGCAACACTCTGTTCGCGACAATATTATGGGGTTAATCAAAAACCCCATCATCATCGCAATTATACTAGCCCTAACCGCTTCGTATTTTTCTATACGTTTACCCGGGGTTGCACAGATAAGTTTGGCATACTTTGCCCAGCTTACATTACCATTGGCCTTGTTGTGCACTGGTGCCTCGTTGCAGTTCTTTGCAATGAAAGCAGCGATAGGCTCAATGATCATCACCAATGTCGCCAAATGCTTGCTCTACCCAGCGGTCATTTTATCCATAGGGTATTATATTGGTTTAAATCAAATTGAAATGGGTATTGCGTTTTTAATGAGTGCATCACCTACTGCTGCAGCTAGTTACATAATGGCAAAGAAAACCAACTCTAATCCAGTCTTAGCCGCCAATATCGTCGTTTCCACTACAGTGGTGGCAATACCAATTATGATGGCAGGGTTGATTGTCTTAATTCAGTACGGGATCATCGCACCAGCTACAATCAACTAATTGTTACATGAAATAGTGGAGATAAAATGATGCCAGCGACAATGAGGTTATTATTATCAGCGACGATTGCGTTTTGTTTTTATGGGGTTTGGGCATATTTTGCTAATCATACTGTGGCACAAAATGATGCAGCGTTACTGGATATTGCATTGACGCAAGGAATTACGAGCGCAGCCATTACATTGGGCTTTACGATCCTAACTGAGTGGAGTTACAAACAATTTGGACATCGCTGTGTTTCCTTTGCGTTCGTTACGCCTTTGTTATGTATGCCCTATCACAACACGCCTTACGCTAAACAATTTAAGCAAAGCTTCAATCAACTCCTTGACCGCTCTGCTGGCTATCTAAAAACACAGCGTCTCAGTGGTGCACTATTTGCGCCGTTGGTGCCGATGAGTTTACAAGGCGGTATTGTCATCACTGTCAACGTGCTTAATATGACCCCTAATTTGTGGTTAACCGTAGGGCCATCCATATTTTTCAGTGGCGTATATGGGTATATCTATACTTATAGTCTGTATAAGCAAACTAAAACGTCTACAAACAAAACCTAACGACGTATTAAGGTTACAAATTCATAGTCATGTGGATTTTTATCATCGGATTGATGCGCTTCTCGACTGATTTCTTGCCATTCACCATAGGCGGTCCAATCTGGAAATTGCGTATCACCGGAGACGTCTTTATCGATAAAAGTCAGGTGCAATGTATCAGTATGTTCAATCAATAATGCGTAGATACTGCCACCGCCAATAATCATAACTTCATCTTCTTGAGCACACAGCGACAATGCTTCGTCCACACTGTAAACTACTGAAGCATCGGCTAATGTATAATCAGTATTGGTAGTAATAACAATATTATGTCGTCCCGGTAAGGCCTTGCCTATCGACTCGTAAGTCTTGCGCCCCATGACGACAGGCTTACCCATAGTCGTTCGTCTAAAATGTTGTAGATCCGCCGGTAAATGCCACGGCATATCGTTATCTGCGCCAATAATTCGATTGTGAGCCATGGCGACAATCATGGATAAATGAGACATACCTAAACCACCTTTGCAATTTGCTAAAACGTTTGCTTAACTGTATTTTACAGCGAATTGAAAACAATACAAAAGTACTTATCGTTAATGTCATTTTTAGAATTAAAGATCCCACCTGTCGCTATCCTCTTGATTTGTATTACGGGCATGGCCTCTGCGCAGGTATATTTACCGCCAATTGGATTATCTTGGTGGGTAAGTATTCTTATGGCTGGCATATTTTTGACCATAGGGCTTACCATTATTATGCTCGCCGTATGGGTATTTCGACGACACAAGACAACAGTAAACCCATTTCAACCTGAGCTCAGTAGTCAGTTGTTAACGACTGGCGTGATGCGTATTTCACGAAACCCCATGTACTTGGGATTTGTATTTCTGATTATTGCTTCGGGCTTCGCGCTACAAAGTATTATTTTTCCTTTTGTTGCTGCGGTCTTTATTTTGTACATGACTCGATTTCAGATTATCCCAGAAGAACGTTCTCTTAATGCACTGTTTCCCATAGTATTTTCTGAATATTGTAAAAAATCCCGACGGTGGATTTAAATTGAATTTTGCTAGTGATTTGGGTATTCTGCCCACCGTATAAATGTAAACTCCATGTAAAGGATCATAATGAAATCAATTTCATCACAACTTAAAATTGGCGCAATCGTATTTGTTTCAGTGTTGTTAGCCGCTTGTGGCTCTACTCCTCAAGGTTTTGTTCCATTAGTAAAAAATAACGTGCAAAACCAAGGAACTAAAATTGGTTTTGTATACATCGCTCCAGAAGATCAAGCGACAACTAATATCTATGGTGCAGGTTGCTTGTTGTGCTACGGCGTTGCATCGGCATTAACTAGCTCTTTGGACACCCATATAGAATCCGAAATCTCAGCTGATGAGTTATTAGTTATCAAACAAGCTGTAGTTGATGGTTACGGCGCACTAGACGTCTCATTACAAGAAATCACTTTAGCAAAACCTATTGATAAAATGAAAAAATTCGATGGTGAGAATGGCTTTGCCAAGCGTGATTTTAGAAGCTTAAAACAGTCTAAAGGCTTAGATATGTTAGTGGTGCTTGAGCTAAACGAACACGGTGCATATAGAAGTTTCAGTAACTATGTTCCTAATGGCGATCCTCAAGGTTATGTGTCTGGAACATTGTATACCGTTGATTTAACTACCAACGGTTACATCCAATACTTAAAAATTGATGAAAAAGTCCAGCCTCAAGGTAACTGGGACGAACCTCCTACGTTTCCGAGTGTGACGACTGCGTATTATCAAGCATTAGAAAATGTAAAAGATTCCATCAAAAAATCGTTATAGTTGTCTTTATAATTATAGTCAATGCTAACAGTGGAATGATTATGCAAATACGAACAATCACACTTTTTATTCTGTGTGTGTCGTTTCTTATGGCGTGTGGCAGCACGCCTTACAGAGATGATTATGCACAACACGTTAAGCTCCAACATACGCAACAACTCAATGAAGCCTCGCTCACAATGGCGCTAGCAGATGTTGATATTGTTGAAACCCGAGGATTGTATTCTCAAAAAGATGAGATGAGTGGCAGCGGTATCATGTATGACGGTAGTGCCGGATTAGCTGGGATGTTAGTCCAAATTGGTGCGCACGCAGCCATGGTTAATTCCGGTCGTGATGACAAACTATCAGCTCAACAAATGCAGGCTAATCGCAATATTGGATTACTCACGGATAAAATGGCAGGTCGAAGTATTTCTTCATTACTTGCGGCAAATACTAGTTTTGTTAATGCCGAAGAAGCTGACAGTAATACGATTAGCATCAAACCAATCTTTTTTAGTAATGCAAAAATGAGTAGATTGTCTTTGAAGCTTGTTGCATCACTTCCTAATACATCCCCTAAAGCGAATCTGAAAAAATCACCTTTGCGTTATCAAAATATGGTTCACATATATAGCCCAATGCCTGATACCAATGATAGTCACTTACTGGATATCAGTCAGGCGGAGCTAGAGCAAATATATAGTAGTTTACTCAATACCGCTTTAACTATTGTAAAGCATGACGTAACGGGAAAATATAATGTCGAAGGGAATAAAACAAAAACGTTTATATTGCCTCAGGATTTCAGAAACACAGTGATCCGTGGGCGACTCGCCGATGAAAATTGCGAGTATAAGATTGTAAAAAATCTACGTAATTGGTTTATTGTTATCCCGAAAGATAAAGAAGAAGTGTTGGCTTCAGCAAATGCAGATTTAGGCACTTGCCAAAGCTAGAACGGTGTATTTAGCCGAAGTGGTTAAATACGCCTTTATTGCCATCAGGATCTTTAAAATAGCCACCATAGAACACATCTGGGATACGTTGTCCTGGAGGACCATCGCATGTTGCGCCTAAGCTGATAGCTTGTGTATGTAACTGGTCAACTAATTCTTTTGAGCCTGGTGCAATCGCAAACATGTTGCCATTTCCAGGGTTAGGAGCATCACCATTGTAGGGAACACAAATTGAGATCATTGGCTCTTCCATTGATTTGCCAATAAAAATAATACGTTCCATTTTAATGAGAGTTTTTGCGCCTAGTGGAGCAAGTAGTTCGTTGTAGAAAGCTTCTGATTTATCTAAATCTGAAACTCCTAAGGTGATGTAACTCAACATAATCGTACCTTTGTTAACTGTCTGTTTGGACGATTAACTTAATAGATTATGTTGAATATGTACAACTAAATATATTGATAGATAACTATTTTGGGTAGTTAATCTTATACATAAAATGTATTTGGGTGCGCGTCATCTTCGTCATCCCAATCTTCATCATCTTCACCGTCTTCGACATCAACGTGCTCGGCAATGGTACGTTCATGGTAAGAATCCCATTTGAAATCGACCTGTTCTTCTTCAGCCACTTCGATATCAGCAGGTAACTCTTCGATATAAGTCATTACATCACGACAGAGTTCATTGACATTCAACTTTTGGAAAGCAGAGATTTGGTAATAATCTTCAATGCCTAATTCTGCAGCAATGGATTCACATAACTCTTGCGCTTCTTCTTCAAGCATCAAATCAATTTTGTTAAATACTAACCAACGCGGCTTATTGGCAAGCTTTGGTGAGTATTGCTCTAACTCTTTGACAATTGCACGGGCGTTTTCAATCGGATTACTGCCATCGGCAGGCATTACATCGACTAAATGTAATAAGATTCGGCAACGTTCAAGGTGTTTTAAGAACTGAATACCTAAACCTGCACCATCTGAAGCCCCTTCGATTAGTCCTGGAATATCAGCGATTACAAAACTTTGCATCGCGTCCATACGCACTACACCTAGATTCGGTACTAAGGTAGTAAAAGGATAATCGGCTACTTTTGGTTTGGCTGCAGATACACTGCGGATAAATGTAGATTTACCAGCATTAGGTAGACCAAGCATACCTACATCAGCTAACAACATTAATTCTAATAGAAGGTTTCGGATGTCGCCCGGAGTACCATCTGTCTTTTGGCGTGGTGCACGGTTAGTTGAGCTCTTAAATCGCGCATTACCTAATCCGTGGAAACCGCCCTGAGCAACCTTAAGACGTTGTCCGTGCTTAAGTAGGTCACCAAGTACTTCTAAAGTATCTTTGTCGGTTACACGCGTTCCTACAGGCACCTTGACCTCTAAGTCTGCACCACCACGGCCGGTACAATCTGTTCCGCCGCCGTTTTTACCGCGCTCAGCACGATGAAAACGTTCAAAACGATAATCAATTAGCGTATTTAAGTTTTCGTCAGCCACCAGAAATACGCTACCACCATCACCACCATCACCGCCATCAGGGCCGCCTTTAGGGATGTATTTTTCTCGTCTAAATCCAACTGTGCCGTTGCCACCGTCGCCAGCTTCGACGCGAATTTCTGCTTCATCTACAAATTTCATGACTGTCTTAATTACTCAATTTTGTCGCTAATGAACCTTAATTATACACTTATCAAGGCATATTTGCGCAGTTCATCCATAAAACACGCGTCAATTTTTTAAAAACTATTCTTTAGATCACAAAAAACCCCGCATTGAGCGGGGCTTTTTAGAGAATCTTGAAATATCGCTTACTCAGCAACGATACTTACAAATCTACGATTCTTTGGACCTTTTATTTCAAACTGAACTTTACCGTCAGTTAGAGCAAATAAGGTGTGGTCTTTACCGATACCCATGTTGTTACCAGCGTGGAACTTAGTACCACGTTGACGTACGATGATATTACCAGCTAAAACTTCTTGGCCGCCGTAGCGTTTAACGCCTAAGCGTTTACTTTCTGAATCACGACCGTTTTTGGTACTACCACCAGCTTTTTTATGTGCCATGTGTTAGTTCTCCTATTATGCGTTAATACCAGTGATTTTCACTTCCGTGAACCACTGACGATGACCCATCTGCCTTTTGTTTTGACCCTGACGGCGTTTAAACTTGACGATTTTAATTTTCTCGCCACGACCGTGTGTCACTACTTCTGCAGTTACTTTACCACCGGCAACATAAGGTGTGCCGATCTTAACATCTTCACCATTGCTCACCATCAAGATGTTATCGAATTCTACTGACTCGCCTGGGGCGACTTCGATCTTCTCTAGACGAACGGTTTGGCCTTCAGCCACACGGTGTTGTTTACCACCACTTTGGAAAACCGCGTACATATTCTACTCCGCTCTGCGTACATAGACGCTTTATTTAAAAATTAGGGCGCAGAGTATACGTAAAATGAGATATCGATTCAAGGAGTAATTTGAGTTTTATTACATTTTGTCGTGTACTGCGCGTTAAATCTGAGATTTCAGGTAATTATTTTCATTATTTGATTAAAAAACAGTACAAACAAGCTGAAATTATCCGTAATTACTGTAACATTATGGCAATCATTTGAATATTTCAATACATATTTGTACTTCGTATTGATATTGCAGTAATCATAGAATCCATGACCAAAACCATGAACACAGAAGATATCAAGCAACTTGCTAGTGCTGACATGAAGCATGTTAATCAACTTATCCAAACCCAGGTTGATTCGGATGTTGCACTTATCCAGCAGTTAGGCTTTTATATTGTTAACAGTGGCGGCAAACGTTTGCGTCCTTTGCTGTGTGTTTTGGCTGCGCGTGCGTTAGATATTCAATCCCAACAGCATCATCATTTGGCTGCGATTATCGAGTTTATTCATACTGCAACGTTATTACATGATGATGTGGTTGATGAATCTTTGCTACGTCGTGGCAGAGAGACCGCCAACGCCTTATTTGGTAACCAAGCCAGTGTGTTAGTCGGGGACTTTTTATATTCTCGCGCATTTCAAATGATGGTCGATCTGGACAGTATGAAAGTCATGCAGATCTTGTCTGATGCTACCAATCGGATTGCTCAAGGCGAAGTCATGCAGTTGATGAACGTGAATGATCCAGACACGACTGAAGCGAGTTATTTTGATGTGATTTACAGTAAAACCGCTCGCTTATTCGAAGCCGCCACTCAATTAGCAGCAGTGCTAACCAAACAAGATGAAGCGGTTGAAATCGCAATGCAAAATTATGGCAAACATCTAGGCACCGCATTCCAACTAGTTGATGACATCTTAGATTACACCGCTGACAGCGATGAAATGGGCAAAAATGTGGGTGATGATTTGGCCGAAGGCAAACCTACTTTACCCCTACTGCACGCAATGTGGAACGGCGATGAAGCAGCTTCACAGCTGATCAAAACTGCTATCAAAGAAGGCAACGGTTTAGCTCATTTAGACACGATTTTAACTGCGATGCATCAGGCAGGTTCAATTGAATATACCCAACAAAAAGCACTCGATGAAGCTCAAAAAGCTATCGCGGCATTAAGTATTATTCCTGAATCACAATACAAAGATGCGCTAATCGGCTTAGCGCATTTATCTGTAGATAGGGTCGCCTAGAAGAGGTCGCCTAGAAGAGGTCCTTCCGACCGAATCTTTCTGACCGAATCGCCTAGAGAGAGGCTAATCTAGCCCCTGCTCACGTGTAATATTTTCATTATGGGTCGGATGAACGACTATATTATCTTCCACACGTACACCACCAAACGGCTTCAATTCAGCCACTTTATCCCAGTTGATATACATTGATTCAGGCGACGACTTTAAGCGCGCTAACAAGCTATCAATGAAATATAATCCCGGTTCAATCGTGTACACATGACGTGCTTCTACCGTCCGCGTGCAACGTAAAAAAGGATGCGCTTGTGGTGCAGGCTTTGGTGTGCCACGATCATCATTCACGTGCCCTGCTACATCATGGACTTGCAGTCCTAACATATGCCCAATGCCATGCGGGAAAAAGGTTTTAGTAATTCCCTTAGCAACAATTTCCTGAGCCGGTAAATTAACAATTCCACTATCTTCTAAAATACTAGCAATGCCAGTATGCGCTTGTTCATGAATATCAACATAGGAGTGATTAGGAGTGAGTTTGTTAGCTAGACTTACCGTTAACTCATCGATCGCTTTTACAATATTAGCAAACTCGCCTGTATCAGTAGTATAGGTTCGCGTGATATCCGCGGCATAACCATACACACTGGCACCAGCATCAATCAAAAAGGTTCGAGATTCGCTCGGTGCTTGGGTTTCATACACCGTATAATGCAATATCGCAGCGTGTTCATTTAGCGCAATAATGTTGTTATATGGAACTTGATTATCACCCTGTCTAGCCGCCTCAAGATAAGCCAGATTAATATCAAACTCAGATTTACCCGCTAAAAACGCGGCTTTTGCAGCATGATGAGCACCGACGGCAATGCGGTTAGCTTCACGCATGCAGACCAGTTCATAATCAGTTTTATAAGCGCGGTGAAAATGTAAATAATGCATCGCTCGGTCAGGATTAACATTGGCAAAACCTAATGCTTCTGCCACTTCGATGTATTCGCCAATATAGGCATAACTTGCTTTATCAAATGGTAAGTGTTTTTCAACTTGATTAGCTTGAGCTAGCAGAACAATGTCAAATTGCTCCGTCCAAAAATCTTGCGGTGCTGGCGGTACTTTATGCCAAAAATCATCTGGACGATAAAAAATCAATTTGGGTTTATCAACGCCATTTACGACCAACCAACAATTAGGATTGTCGGTAATTGGGCACCACGCTTTAAACTGTGGGTTAACATGAAATGGATAATGATTATCATCCAAAAACATGCGCTTAGCTTGACCCGAATGGATCACTAACCCATCTAGCCCTTCACGAGCTAATGCATCTTGAGTCAAACCTTGCATGTATTGAATATGCTCAGGATATAAAGCCGCAACTTGTGCGCTAAAATCACTCATACAAAAATCCTTTGTCGTTGTTATTGTTGTTAGTCTTATCTTGCGGAGAGTGTACCAGTTTCTAAATTTGATGTCAGGATCGCGTAACTAACATATTGCTCAGCTAAGCTTGGTTGCATTGCGGATATCTGATTTAATTGTTGTGCGTAAATGCGCTCATAAGCAATAACAGCCTTGACGTATTCACGTGTTTCTTTGAACGGGATCAGTTCAATCCATTGATCCATTGGCATTGATTCTAATGGTAACCATTTTTGTACATTTTGCCATCCAGCGTTGTAGGCTGCTGTCCTTAAAATAATATTATCACTCACTTTATCGGATAAATAATCCAAATAACGTGCGCCAAGCGCGATATTGCGGGCAGGATCATTGAGCTGACTCGCCTTATGTTTTTGTTTAGTGAGGTAATTAGCCGTTTGTGGGAGGATTTGCATTAACCCTCGTGCGTTGGCTGAGGATCGGGCATCCGGTGCAAATGCACTCTCACGCCGCGCAATCGCATACAACCAACTGATGGAATGACTATGCTTTATGGCTGATGCCGTAAAATACTCAGGGTAAGGTCGAGGGAATCGTCGATTCACATCGTTGTTTTTCCCAAACTCAGCTAATGCGTAAATCCCGCGATCAAACCACTGCATTTCATAGGCAATAGTGGCAGCTTGGGCTCCTTGAGAATCAGTTAGTTCATTTAATAACCGACGCCACTGATAACGAGCTGCGGCATATTTTTCTAATGCAAAAAGTTCTTTAGCCATCTTAAAATGGGCATTTTCACGGATCAGCGTAATCGTCTTTTTATCCGCAGACACAGATTGTTGGTTTAGCTGAATAGGTAGTTCTAGTGCATCACTGGCTTTAAAACCATAATAATGGCGCTCTTGAGCTAAACCGGTAAATAGCTCCGCACTTTGCTCCGTTTCACCTAATTCATCAAGTGCCCTAGCCTGCCAATACCTAACACGACTATCAACTTGATATTTAGGCGCTAATTGCGCTACAAACTGCGTTAATCCAAGCCACTGGTTATGCCTGATATAATGCGATAATTGCCAATCTCGAAGATCAGTCGACATTCCTAATGCTTGGGCTTTATCCAACCATAGTTGTGCATCAGACTCGTCATATAAACTCAATCTAATCGCAATGGTTTTACTTAAGAAAAATGCTTGCGCCTGAGTCAATTGAACATTGTCAGGTAATGCTTCAAACGTACTCATTGCTTGGTTCACATCTTGCCAAATTAATCGTTCTAACCCCAACATCACTATCGGCCTAATCAAGCGAGCGTCTTTATCATGCCAATCTTTGTCGCTATTGATGCGACTTACATAACCCGCCGAATTGGCAACTTGTCCCCATAAGCGACCAATAGCTTGTAAGTCTTGTGGCAACAGGCCCGTCAAGTAGACGATCAAGCGCGGTTTTCCCTCTTTTGCTACTAGTTTAATGCGCTGCAATATACGCTCTACGGTGATCCCGTCTTGGGCTTGCCACTTGGAAAAAACAGGATCACAAGCCTTATCTTGTGAACGAGGGTGTTGCCACAGTGCATTAATTTGTTTATCTAACGCCGCTGTAACTTTGCCTTTTTGCAGCATTTGATCAATGTAGCGGCATTGTAATTGCGCATTTAACCAATGTTTGGGTGTAAGGCTATACCAGGTGTGAAATGCCTCTTTATCACGAGTCGACAGATAAGCTAGATAACGAAATTGTAAGCCTTTTACAAAATCATCCCGGTCATAACGCTGCAAAAATGCTTCAATCACACTATTGGGTAACTGACGCATAAATTTGGTGTAGTAACTGCGTTCCAGATAAGGTAATAATGGGTAATCTAATAATTGTTTGCGTATTTTCCAATATTTTTGTTGATTGCCTTGCGCGATAGCAGCTTGAGCATCTATATATAAGGTTTGTTGTGGCGTTAAAGGCTTATTAACTATAAGGTTGGCAGAGCTAATCGAACTAAACAGTAAACCTATGATTAAGTTTAAAACTACGCAGGATACAGTAATATAATGTGCCATAGAATAATATCTTGAGCGCAAGGGAGAATGCATTGAAAGCCTTGTATTTACTGGTTGTACGTTAGTTTTTCCACAAAGATGATGAATAATTCCAACCTATTATAAGTGTTATCTATACACCTCTAAGCATAGAATTCATTTGCACTGTTTGACAAATTGTTTTTCAATAGATTTACACGTAAGACCAGTTATTACAAAAAAATTTATCCTACACAATTCAGATTTGGTCTAACCAAAGGAGATAATCATGATGTATGAAGGTACCAACATCACCGTTACGGTCGATGCAGATGGGATCGCGGAGTTCTGTTACAACGCGGCCGGTTCAGTTAATAAATTTGATCGTCAAACTATCGCAGAGTTTGATGCCGCTACACAAGCTATAGCAGCAGAGAGCAGTATTAAAGGCGTCGTTGTGCATTCTGCTAAGCCCGCGTTTATTGTTGGCGCAGACATTACTGAATTCACTAGTATGTTTGCTGCATCTGAAGCAGAAATGTTGGAATGGATACAATCATCTGCCCAAGTGTTTGACCGTTTCGAAGACTTATCTATACCTACCATAGCTGCTATAAATGGCGTTGCATTAGGTGGTGGCTTTGAGATGGCTTTAGTATGCGATCTAAGAGTTGCAGAGACAACTGCTCAAGTTGGATTACCTGAAGTTAAATTAGGGATCATGCCTGGATTCGGTGGCAGTGTTCGTCTACCACGCATTATCGGAGCAGACACGGCCTTAGAATGGATGACGACAGGTGCCAATAAAAAGGCAACCGTTGCTATGGCTGATGGAGCGATTGATGCCGTGGTCGAATCTGAGCAACTAATCTCGACAGCAAAAGCGATGCTACACGATGCGATCGCTGGCAAACTGGATTGGCAAAGCCGTAAACATATAAAGTTGAATCCATTAACATTAAGTCAAAATGAAGCGATCATGAGCTTTAATACAGCTAAAGGCATGGTGTTTGCTAAAGTTGGTAAACACTATCCGGCACCACACATGATAGTGAATACGATTGAAGCCGCTGCTGGACTTGGACGATCTGAAGCTATGCTGTTAGAGCACAAAGGCTTTATTACTTTAGCCAAAACAGATGCAGCCAAAGCACAAATCGGGATCTTTTTAGCCGATCAAGCGGTTAAAGCTAAAGGCAAAAAACTAGCTCAACAAGCAACCAAAGACGTTAAACAAAACGCTGTATTAGGCGCAGGTATAATGGGTGGCGGGATTGCGTATCAAGGCGCAGTCAAAGGCGTGCCAACCATTATGAAAGATATCAATACCGCAGCATTAGATTTAGGTTTAACAACTGCGGCAGGGATCTTAGAAAAAGGCATGCAACGTGGCAAAGTAACGCCTGCGGTCATGGCATCGACCTTAAACAACATCACGCCCACTCTCGATTATAGCGCCATCAGTCACGCTGATTTGGTCATTGAAGCGGTCGTCGAGAACCCAAAAGTTAAGAGCATTGTATTAGCTGAAACGGAAACGCATGTTGCTGACGATGCGATTATCACGTCTAACACATCCACTATTTCTATTGATCATTTGGCTAAATCGTTACAAAAGCCAGAGCGTTTTTGTGGCATGCATTTCTTTAACCCAGTACATAGAATGCCACTGGTCGAGATTATCCGTGGTGAAAAAACAGATGAAGCGACCATCTCAGCCGTTGTTGCTATGTCATTACGTATGGGCAAAACCCCTATCGTCGTTAATGATTGCCCTGGCTTTTTTATTAATCGCGTATTATTTCCATACTTTGCAGGGTTTAGTCGTTTAATTTTAGATGGCGCTGATTTTGTTGCAGTTGATAAAATCATGGAAAAACAGTTCGGCTGGCCAATGGGACCAGCATTTTTACTCGATGTTGTCGGTATTGATACCGCTGACCATGCTGCGAGTGTGATGTCTGATGGCATTCCAGAAAGAATGCTAAAAATTGAGAATGATCCTGTCACCTTACTGTATACAGCCAATCGCTTAGGCCAAAAGAACGGCGTTGGCTTTTATGATCACGGTAAAGATAAACGCGGTCGTCCAAGTAAAACACCTGCACCAGTCGCTATTGATATGATTGCACAACATGCAGCAGCATCGCAAACGTTTGCAGCAGAAGAAGTCATTGCTCGATTGATGATCCCAATGGCGAATGAATCGATTCGTTGTTTGGAGGAAGGCATTATTGCCAGCCCAGAAGAAGCTGATATGGCGTTACTGTACGGTATTGGTTTTCCTCCATTTAGAGGTGGGATTTTCCGTTACATTGACACAATGGGATTAGCTAACTTCGTCGAATTGGCTGATAAGTACGCCCATCTAGGTCCTATTTATCAAGTTTCAGATGGTGTTCGTGAAATGGCCGCTTCTGGCAAAACCTATTTTACCGCATAACGACCAAGGAGAAGAAAAATGAAAGAAGTCGTCGTAATCGATTGTATTCGTACCCCAATGGGTCGTTCTAAGGGCGGTGTATTTAGAAATGTTCGCGCCGAGACATTATCCGCACATCTAATGACTGCCTTATTAGCGCGTAATCCCGGTGTAGATCCGGCTGAAATTGAAGATATCATTTGGGGTTGTGTGCAACAAACCAAAGAACAGGGCTTCAATATTGCCCGCAACGCACAGCTACTTACAGATATTCCGCGCACCACCGCTGCTGTTACGGTAAATCGCTTATGTGGTTCATCGATGCAAGCATTGCACGATGGCGCGATGGGGATCATGTTAGGCCAAGGCGATGTGTACATGATTGGTGGCGTAGAGCACATGGGGCACGTCCCAATGAACTACAACATTGATTTAAATCCAAACATGAATAAACATACTGCTATGGCTTCAGGCAGCATGGGCTTAACTGCAGAATTATTAGGTAAGCAAAACGGTATCACACGAGAAATGCAAGATATCTTCGCTGCTCGATCTCATCAGCGTGCACATCAAGCTCACTTAGAAGGCCGCTGGGATAATGAAATTGTGCCAATTGAAGGCCATGATGAGTCCGGTCGCTTAATCTTAGTGGAAAGTGATGAAGTCATCCGCCCAGAATCGACCGTAGAAAGTTTATCTAAACTACGCCCGGTATTCGATCCGGTCAATGGCACTGTCACCGCAGCGTCATCCTCTGCTATTTCGGACGGCGCATCGGCGATGTTGTTAATGTCAGCTGATCGAGCGAGAGCATTGGGTCTAACGCCTCGTGCTAAGATCCGCTCTATGGCTGTAGCTGGTTGTGATGCTGCGATTATGGGCTATGGTCCTGTCCCTGCTACTAACAAAGCCCTTACAAGAGCAGGCTTGAGCATGAATGACATTAACATTGCTGAGTTTAACGAAGCGTTTGCTGCACAAGCTTTATCGTGTATTAAACAACTTGGTTGGCTAGAACAATACGATGAAAAAGTTAACCAAAATGGCGGCGCGATCTCATTGGGTCATCCACTAGGATGCTCTGGCTCACGTATCTCTACTACCCTTATCAATGTCATGGAACAACAAGATCATGAGATTGGCTTAGCAACTATGTGTATTGGTTATGGGCAAGGTATTGCGACGATATTTGAGCGTATGTAGGTACTAATGCTCAACGTATAATGTAAGGCTACTTAAGAGATTGAGTAGCCTTTATCATTTTAACGCTTACTTTTCTCATTCACTGCAACTGTTAACACCAAACCCTGCAACCGTCTCATTCGCGTTTAATATCACCCGCACATTATCTTGTTGTGCTAAGCGCGTAATTAACGCTTGGTTATCAGGCACATGGTAAACAAACATTGGTACGTTTTGTAACACGCGTTCTGAAATATCGTTATACACAGGGTCATCTATTTCGCCATAATCAATGCCCATGACAGAGTATTCACCAAAGAAAAAAATGATTTTATACAGGTTATGAATTAACTCGGTACCGATAAAAGATTTTGGTAACGGCTGAGTATCAAATAACGAATGAAACCCCGCGCGATGAAAATATGCGACGTTAATGGGGTGCTCTGATTCGACATAAATACGTTGTGGCATATCGGTACCGGCTGTAATCGTTTGCAACCGAGCAACAGCTTGCTCAATACCTGACTCATCTAATCGGGTCATTTTTTTGAAATCTAACCAAATATATCCTTGATGCTCAAGCGCTTTGAACAATGTATCTAAAGTCAGCAACTGGCCATTTTTTAAATTATAAGGACGGTCATGGCTCACAATAAAACGGTCCATCGCCAAATCAAAGTAAACATCTACCTCAACTCCTTTCGCCCCTCGCTCAAATGCAAGTTGGATCGACGCAATCGAATTTGCATCATTTAATCGATTGGCCACATCAGTCACCAAGCCTCGAGTAGACCAAACTTTATGGCAATCGTTAATAATATTGTTGTCAATACGCTGTGCTAATTGACTATCCACATAGCGGACGGTTATTAAGTAGGTTGCAATAATTGTAACGATAACAGCGATTAACCAAAAACGCACCGTTCGAAATATGGAAGGTTCAGTCGTGAAATTAGGCATATATATATGTACTTAGTTGATAATGAGGGAATTTTAGCATGTTTTAGCCAAATTAACTCAATCAGCGCTGGCGCCGTTGCAATACACCATAACTAGCAATAACGATGTACCCAATTATCAAGGTCAAATAACTGTGTTGATAACCAACTTGGGCAACAACTTGACCAAACAACGGGGGTAAGAGCGCACCACCGGCGATTGCCATGATCAGCCATGCTGAACCACGTGCCGTGTAATCCCCTAAACCAGCTATCGCTAACGGCCAAATCGTCGGCCAAACCATTGCATTCGCCAAACCTAATAACGCTATAAGCACTAATGGATCGGGTAATAATGGGATCCCGCTCCAGCCCCATAGGGCTTGTGCCAAAGCGGTACTTTGTTCATCTACCACGCTAATCAACACACACAAAATCAACCCAACAAACCCACTGACACTCAGTACGACCGACTGTGAAGCAATACGTGGAATACAAAGTAAACCAAGGACATAACCCACCACCATGAATACCATAGTATAAGCGGTTAAGGCGGTCACATTTGACAATCCTAACGACGAGCCATACAAACCAATAGTGTCTGCGGCAATAACTTCAACACCAACGTAAAAAAACAGCGCAATCACGCCAAATAGCAAATGCGGAAAATCTAGTAATGACTCAGATGAGTGCGGATCGCGTGCAATCTCGAGTGCAGATAGTGGCGATTTAGCCATCGCAAATGCCAGTACCATGACGATGCTTGCTAGACCTAAATATGGCATGACCATTTGCTTAGCTAATTGACCTATTTGCAATTGTTGCTCAGTATCAGAAAGTAAGGACAAACTAGCTTGGTTTACATCACTAAAGCCAGATAATACCAATGCGGTAAATAACAACGGGGCTAGCACTCCAGCTGCTTTGTTTAAGATCCCCATGACTGCGATGCGTGCAGCAGCACTTTCATTGGGGCCGGAAATCACTAAGTACGGATTGGATGCCGTTTGTAAAATAGTAAGACCACTACCTAAGACAAATTGTGCCAACAGAAATAAAGCGAAAGTTTGCCCAAATGCCGCGGGAATAAACAATAATAGTCCGACACTCATCAGCGCTAAACCAAGCACCATCCCTTGTTTTAAGCCCACTTTATCTAATAAAAATGACATCGGTAATGCCATCACCACATAAGCAATATAAAAACTCGATGCCACCAATAAGGCTTGCGTTTCGGTTAAATCACAAATCAGCTGTAAATAAGGGACCAATGCACCATTTAGCCAAGTCACAAAGCCAAATAAAAAGAATAAACCGCCTAATATACTAACGGTAACTGCGGTGGAAGGCGGTGTGATACTATTTGACATAATACCCCTTTACCCAGTGATGGGTGATGATTGGTGGTATATTGGCAGCGGCTGCGTATGGCACATCTGCCTTTGTGTGTGGTAAGGATGTTGCCAATAAATTAGCAACAAACCCTTCTCGGATTGCACCTATATCCTGTAATCCAAGCCAATTAGCAGGGTGTAAACTAGCCATTGCCACTGCCTGTTGCCAGGTTACGTCACAGTGTCTCATTGTATTACATACTGCTTGATGCATGGTTAAACATGAGCCCGCTAGACTGCCATCAGGTGTTGTTAGCTTATCTCCTGCGCGCGTTATGGATAAGTCGAAATACGGCAAGGTTGCCTGCTCAGCACCAACATGCCCCATTGCATCAGTTACCAGCACACTATATGCGAGCCCTTTAGCATTAATTGCCGTTTGAATTGATGCAGGATGCACATGATGTAAATCCAGTATCATGCCCGCATAGGTGTGTTGATTACTCAAAGCAGCGCCAAGGACGCCAGGGGCACGCCCCGTAAACCCAGACATCGCGTTAAATAAATGGGTAAAACCAGAAGCTCCTGCGTCAATTGCAGCAAGTGTAGTATCAATATCAGCATTACTATGACCAAGACTAACAATCACACCTTGTGCTACTAGATCTTGAATCACATCTATCGATACAGACTCTGGCGCTAGAGTGATCTTGACTGTCCCCATATCCTTGCGCGTCACACAATGCAATTCACGGTCAGTAGGGGCACGAATGTATTCATCTAAATGAATGCCTTTTTTGGCACTCGCCAACCAAGGGCCTTCAAAATGCACACCTAAAATATGCGATTGGCAAGCGTCTGACTGCTCAGTTTGTTGGGAAATCACCGCAGCAGTACTATCAGCCATGCGTTCCATCGCGGCGCTGTGATTAGTGATTAATGTCGGCAGTAATGCACCTGTACCAAATCGTTGATGCACCTTAGCCACAGTGATTAAGTCATCAGGCGTAACTTGCTCGCCAAATAACACTCCGCCCCCGCCATTGACTTGCACATCAATATAGCTTGGGGTTAAATATTCAACCTGCCAAGTACATTGAGCGGCTAAACTGGTCGGCGCATCACAGACAATCGACGCAATCTTTGAATCTGCGATAGTCACGAGCGTATGTTTGCACCAATCACCATCAATTAAAGCATGTTCCGCAAATATTGTCCTATCCGTTGCTGTACCAAATATGTTCATGTCTATCCTTTATTTATATTTGCTGGCTGTGCATCGAAACATCATTACTATGACGAGCGAACAGCATAGCACCATATTCAGGCGGTTGAGTAAAAGGCTTTAGATCCGTTTGCAACAGCGCATGCTGAGGAAAAAATTCCAGTGCAATCGTTAAATAAGGTTGCAGCACTCCTCCCACATAAAATACAGGTAAAGTCTGATTTTCGCTGACTCGATTTACCAGTGTATTAATATGTCCCAGTCCAGTTTCAATTATGTCTAATGCACAGGTGTCAGCTTGCTTCGCAGTACTAAACACATACGGTGCAATAGATGCAAAATCATGTGAGTTGTATTGAGAAAAATATTGCACTGTTGTTAAGGACGCGCTGCTATCGTTTTTAGTTCGCTCCGCTTTATACTCACTCAGTACGCTGCTTAACAAAGTTGGTAATGAGCATCTTTCATACACAGCTAAGAGGTGTTTGACCGCTTGCAGCCCCAACCAAGCACCGGAACCATGATCTCCGAGCAACAAGCCATGCCCTCCAATTTGGTGCAGTTGTTTATGCTGATATGTTGCACCACATGTACCTGTACCGGCAATCACAACAGCACAATCAGCACCTGTATTCGCGGCTATACTTGCAATGTGTATATCTGATGTTATATGACAAAAAGAATACGCTTGCGCCCATTTTAATAATCGTTCGCGTCCTGTAACATGGCTAAATCCAGCGCAACCTATACCGATTGACATATCGGTTACAGGCAAACCTAGCAAGTGCGACAGTCTAGCTAATACCTGGTCAAGGGCACTGATAACCTTAAGTGCATCCACACCTAGATTAACTGAAGGCGCGTGTGCTAGTGCTAACAGACGGCCATCAACAGAATACGCTGATGCCTGACAACGAGTGCCACCCACATCAATACCAATAAAAATAGTGTCTTTTTGAGTCACAAATTTGTATCCTGAGCAAATACACAGCAATTTTAGCAAGGTAAACCGTGCACGAAAACTCACGACAAGTTCAGCCTATTCCCTTATATTCAATGGGTTTACGTGTAATTGCAAGCGTGTTTATATTAAGCGCGTCCACAGTGAGTGTGGTAAATGCACAAATCATCATTGATGATGAGGCATTAAAGCAAGCCCAACCGGTTAGGTCTGCGGAACCTGAGCCCTCGACTCAAAAAAAATTAGCGGAGCAAACTCCGCCTCAACCTCCGACCAATGCTCCGCCAGCATTTACTTCTCCCATGGCTCCTAGTAAAGAAAGACCTGGACAATACACCCCACCATCCGATGCTTTTGTCGATTATTATTACGCGAATATGATGAATATCAAACCCTATTTACCGCAAAATTTACAACGCACCGAGCTGGGCTGTAGCGCATTAACAGCGCGAAATACCCAGCAGTATGCCGCATCAATCAGTACTGACTATAGTCAGCCTTATTGGGAAAATAGGGTTAAATCGGATTGGGATTTTTTTGCGACTCCCGCTCAAGATGGAAAAGTGCTAGTCATCGATTTTGGTCAAGTCACGGAACAAGGCCAAACACAATTAGGATATCGCTACCTTAGTAATGACAATTCATACGACACGCTATATGAACCTTGGTCATCGTCTAAAATTTTTGCCTACACCGGTGCGCTAGCCAAAGCACGTCAACAAGGTATGAGCGCGCATGCAATGGCGGGTGCCCATCGCATATCTGACTTAATTACGAGTATTAATACCTATGAGCCCAGTGCCAATGCAGATGGTAACTCAAATGCTATCGCCACTTATTTTGCCAATGTCGCTGGACGCGATTACTTAACGAGTTTATTTCATGATCGTTGGTTACTTTTACATAATCCATTGATTCGTTTTCGAGGTGCATACGGTCCTACCGCTTTTAAACCAACTGCACCGACATGGCTAAATTTAACCACTCAAGCCGTCGTCAGTATAGACAGTTTTGCTCAGGCTACAGAAGATCCAGGTTATCAGGGATATCGTTGTAAAACATGTGGATTAAATGGCAATAAGCCCATGACCACATTAGCTCAAGCCGAGTGGCTCAAACGTTTAGCTACCCATGATCGCGACCCGAGCACTGCTCACCCAAGGCTACAAACCATTGATATCCAAACCTTATTTTATGGTGAACAAGCTCATAGCCAGCAATCGCAAGATATAGGTGGGATGGCATTGGGGATCAGTCGGATTTTACATCAAGCGATTGCAGAAGCGATTGCCGGACAGCCCGTTAATAATCCAAAACGTATCTTGGATAATGCCACACAAGGGCAATGGCGTGTTTTTCAAAAAATTGGCTGGGGACCGAGTGAAACTCGAAATACTGGAGAGCATGTCGTCTTAGCCCATGTCTGTTTACCTTACTTTCAAGGCGGGCGTGAGTTTACTATCGCGGCACAAACCTCATATCCAGAGGCATTAGACCGGTCAGTCAACCATGCTGGCATTAAAATGCAACGGATGTTAGCCGCGACAATGACCCAGTTATTACAAGAATAATTAAAAATTTCAAAACTGGACTGTCTTTTTTTATATTTTACGCCACAATTATTATTAAGCGTAAATACACAAACTCAATAAGGAATGTTGAATGGCTTCTCAAAGTATTGCCGGAACAATTGGTAAAGTGTTCTTGGGGATTTTAGCGTTAATCATTATCGTTTATTTCTTTTTTGCTAACACTATAATCAAATCCATTGCAGAAAAAGAAATCGGTAATGCTCATGGTGCACAAGCTAATATAGCTGCAGTTGACCATACGTTGTTCCCAATCACTATCACCATTGACGGGATTGAACTAACCGATGCCCATGCGCCTAAATTTAATCAACTTCAAGTCGGTCAAGTCAAAGCTGACGTCGAGTTTATTCCCTTGTTGTCGCAAAAAATCATTTTAGATAATGTGCTGATCGATAAAGTCGCATTTAATCAACAACGCGCCGCAGAAGGTGAGGTATATCGTCAATCAGGCCCTAGCTTACAAGACATACTCGCTGGGCTGCCTAGCAAAGAAGATATTCCCACTAAGGATGAGTTATTAGCCCGTTCAGCACTACAAACGCCAGGAGCTGTCAAGTCAGCAAAAGAAACGAAAACTAAGTATATTGAACCTTTGCAAGCTAAAGCAGATACCTTGCCTACTAAAGCTGATATTCAGGCATACAAAACGCAATTTAATGCCCTGAAACAAACTAACTTTAAAGATCCTGCCGCACTGTTCAATGCAAAAGCACAATGGGATGACATTAAAGCCAAAATAAAAACTGATAAAGCCAAGTTCCAAGAGTTTAAAGCGTTAGCATCCAGTGCAAATACTGCTGTCAAAGCTAATATAGCATTATTGCAATCCGCCCCCAAAGCTGACTATCAATTATTACAAGGCGCAATTACTGGTGACAGTGATGCCTTAGCGCAGTTGACACAGATGGTGTTTGGCGCAAAAGCCCAACAATTTAATAAAACGCTGTTAATGCTCATCAATACTGTCACGCCGATGTTGGCACCAAAACCAGACACTCCAGTACCGCCCATAGATCTCAATGCCAAATACCCTAATTTGCTGGTCAAGCAAGCTCAAGTGAACCTCAATGTTGGCGCGGAGACCATTACCAGTCAGTGGAGCAACATTACAGATCAACATGTTATTACCAAAATCCCCACTACATTTGATGTTCAAGCTACTAATGGTCAATTATGGCAAGCACTCAACATGTCGGGCAATTTTGAAATTTTAAGTAATGGCATTAACGCTCAGCAACAATGGGATATAGCAGGGTTAATTTTAGATAATTTATCCGTAAGCGATGATCCGCGCTTGCAAGCATTAATTGAAACCGCCTCTTTATTTTCCAAAGGTTCGGTGACAATGAAAGAAAATGTTATTTCTGGTGCCGCTGATTTTATTTTTGATAAATTAAAACTCCAAGCACAAGGTAATGATGAATACACCAAAATCATTGCTCAAACCTTATCTACATTAGACTCATTGGCAGTGACATCTAAATACTCTGGCGATGTATTTGCACCGGTATTTTCCCTCAAATCAGATCTTGATAATCGTTTAGGCAAAGCATTAGTCAATGGGATTTTAGCTGACCAAGCAGGCCCGTTAGCAGAACTGCGTCAATCCTTACAAGCACAAGCAGCTGAAGGACTTGGGATCTCAAATAGCGAGTTAGGCCAAGTCACGAATTTATTGCAATTAGCAAACGGTGATTTGACCGATCTTGAAGGTCTATTGAGTAGTGAACTGGGAGGTTCTGAGCAAATAAAAGATAAGCTTTTAAACAAACTTAAAGGCAAGCTCTTCTCAGACTAGGAAAATGCTGCTAAACCCTTTACAATACCTCGCATGAATGGGGGGATTGTTGTGTGGCAAAATAAAATTATTTTAGTGATATTAGTATCACTACTTTTTGCGTTGCAATATCGCTTATGGTTTGGCAAACGCAGTATTCCTGATTACTTAGCATTACAACAAGAAGTTGAGCAAAGACAAAAACAAAATGCCAACTTGCTACAACGAAATAAACTCCTCGCAGCAGACATAAATGATCTCAAAATAGGCTTAGACGCAATCGAAGAACGTGCGCGAAATGAGTTAGGGTTAATTAAAGAAGGCGAAACGTTTTATCGGATTATCCCCAAGACGACTGATTAATTATAACCATACTAAAACTATGCTAAGACTATGTTAACAAACGATGTTTCTCCTATTACCGTTATCGTGCCAGCAGCAGGCATTGGTTCTCGTATGGCTGCAGCTACCGCCAAACAATATTTAACGCTTGGGCAGAAAACCGTCATAGCCCATACTTTGGAATTGTTAGTTAACCACCCTCGTATCGCTTCAGTTATTGTTGCATTACATCCACAAGATCAACAATTTCCCCAACTATCTATTGCAAACCATCCCAAAATATCTTGTGTAAACGGTGGTGCGGAGCGAGTAGATTCAGTCTTAAATGGGTTAGCAACTTTAGGTGAAAATCAATGGGTAATGGTGCATGATGCAGCTAGACCTTGTCTGACTCATGAGGACATCAATAAGCTCTTAGCCACTATTGATGAACTATCGGTTAATGGCGCAACTGTTGATGGCGCAATTTTAGCTAAACCCGCGATTGATACGATGAAACAAACAGAACTTGGCTCACACACTATTGGCACAACCGTAGATCGTGAAACGTTATGGCATGCGTTAACTCCTCAGTTATTTAACTCTCAAGTGTTACAGGATGCTATCGAGCGAGCACAACAACAAAACCTGACAATCACGGATGAAGCCTCCGCGATGGAACATGCCGGTTATCACGTTAAACTCGTGCAAGGGCATGCCAGCAATATTAAGATAACAATGCCCGAGGATCTCGCTTTGGCAGAATTTTATTTAACCCAACAAGGTCGATTGTCATGAATATTCGAATAGGTCATGGGTTTGATGTGCATAAGTTTGGTGGCACCGACCCACTTATTTTAGCGGGTCAAACGATTCCTTATGATTGCGGACTGATTGCCCATTCAGATGGCGATGTCGTGCTGCATGCATTATGTGATGCCTTACTAGGTGCAGTCGCGTTAGGCGATATAGGTAAACATTTTCCCGATACCGATCCAGCATTCAAAGGCGCTGATAGCTCTGCATTATTGCTGCATGTTTACACCTTGGTAAAGCAAAAAGGTTATAGCATTGGCAATGCCGATATTACGATTGTGGCCCAAGCTCCAAAAATGGCACCGCACATTGATAATATGCGCGCACATATTGCAGATGTGCTTAGTACGTCTATTGACAATATTAATGTTAAAGCGACAACAACCGAACGCCTTGGTTATACAGGTCGAAAAGAAGGCATAGCAACCCATGCGGTTGTGATAGTGCAAAAAACAACGGATATATTCCAATAATGAGCCTCCTAAAAGATAGCCTAAGCTTTCCCTCGTACCCCGATCTCAACTTTGCTTATCAATACACACTGCCAACGGCGACGGCAGCATTTAAACGTGAATTAAGTGATTTTAAAGTCAATGAAGTCTTAGGATTTACGCCCACTGGTGCAGGAGAGCATATTTTTGTGCAAGTGGAGAAAACCGGATTAAATACCGCGTATGTTGCTGAACAATTTGCCAGTTTCACGCAGTTGCCTTTGAGAAATGTTACCTATGCAGGGCGCAAAGATAAGTTTTCCACATCGACACAATGGTTTGGTATTCACTGTCCCGGCAAAAAAGCGTTTGCTTGGGATGAGTTTACGCTAGGTGGCGTTAAGATCTTGCAAGTCACGCGTCACGATAAAAAACTTCGTACCGGAGTGTTAAAACACAATCAATTTATCATCAAGTTGCGAGAAGTCAGTGATATTCAAGCAATTATAGATAAATTAGCAGCGATAGAAAAAACTGGTGTACCTAATTATTATGGTCAACAGCGCTTTGGTGAAGTCCGTTTTTTAGATGAACAACAACAGCAACAAACCAAAGTCGGTGGCAATTTAATCCTTGCCGAGCAGTTATTTACTGGTGGAAAGATAAAAAACCGTAACAAACGCTCAGTAGCAATATCGGCGTTACGCAGCTGGTTATTTAACGTCTGTGTGTCACAACGTATCCAATCTGGCACTGAACAAACCATTCTAGCCGGAGATGTCGTGATGCTGACCGGTAGCAATAGTTATTTTATTGCACAGCATGATGAATTAGCATCATTGCAACAACGCTTTAACGAACATGATGTCGACTTGTCTGCACCGCTATGGGGTCAAGGTACTTTAGCTGCGCAAGATGTTGCGTTGGCATTGGAATCGCAATTAGCCATATCGTATCCGCAAATCTGTGAATCATTAGCCTTGCTCGGTCTTAAACAAGAACGTCGAGCACTGCATTTGTTACCACAAGACATCACCACACAGATCATCGATGATACGACATTAACTATCAGTTTTACGTTACCCGTTGGCTGTTTTGCAACATCCGTCTTGCGCGAATGCTGCATAACTCATACATAAAGCATACATAAGGCACACGCAGGGTATACATGAAACATACATAACATATCGGACATATTATTATCTGGTTGGACGCGTAAACTCTATACAAGGACCATTGTGAATATATTACTCAGTAACGACGACAGTGCATTTGCCGCAGGTATACAGGTGTTATACCAAGCTTTGTCGACCCGCCATAATGTGACAGTGATAGCACCAGACCGTAATTGTTCAGGTGCTAGTAACGCGTTGTCTTTGCACCAACCATTACGCTTAACGCAACTTGAAAATGGGTTTTACTCGGTCAATGGTACCCCCTCTGATTGTGTACAATTAGGCGTCAATACGCATCAATTTCCTCAACCTGATATTGTTATTTCGGGAATCAATCATGGTCCTAATTTAGGTGATGATGTGATTTATTCGGGTACAGTGGCAGCGGCAACTGAAGGACGGCATTTAGGTTTTCCAGCACTTGCAGTGTCAATGGATGGTCATGAAGATTGGCAGTTTGAAACGGCTGGTAAAGTGCTATTAGCATTACTCGATAAGTTATCATCACTGCCCCTCAATGCTCACCAAATTTTAAATATCAACATACCCAATGTCGCCTATGACGAACTTAATGGCTGGGCAATTACTCGATTAGGTTCGCGACATAAAGCCGAAAACATGGTTAAAACCCAAGATCCGTTTGGACGTGATATTTTTTGGTATGGACGTTTAGGTCCAGAACAAGATGCCGGTGCAGGGACGGATTTTTATGCGTTAAACCAACGCCAAGTATCAATCACACCGATCAGTATCGATATGACTGACCATCAAGGATTGAATACATTAACACAATGGCTTGATGCCACTCAGCCCAAGACGTAATTTAGGTAGCATACCGATGTTAAGAAAAGCAGTACAACTAATCGATAGTATCCGCGAGTTAGGGGTCGACGATGAGCAGGTATTAAATGTGATGGGCAATATTGACCGCACGTTATTTTTGCCTCCGACACTATCGCATAAAGCATTTGAAAACAATGCCTTACCCATTGGTCAAGGGCAAACATTATCACAACCTTATACTGTAGCCCGAATGAGCGCGATTTTACGCCAACACATGCTCAATCAGGACATAGAAGCACCTCAAATCCTTGAAATAGGAACTGGCTCGGGTTTTCAAACCGCAGTGCTGACGCAATTATTTACTCATGTGTTTAGTATCGAACGCATTAAAGCACTGCAATTTCAAGCTAGGCGACGCTTGCAACATCTTGATTGTTACAACTTTTCACTGAAACATGGCGATGGATGGCAGGGTTGGTCAGCTAAAGGTCCATTTGACGGCATTATTGTTACCGCTGCGGCTGCTACACTTCCCGAAAAACTGCTCACACAGCTGTCAGACCGAGGCTGTTTGTTAATTCCCGTTGGCGAAACCGAACAACAGTTATATTTGTATCAACGTGACGGTGATACCTTTACCCATCAAATTATTGAAACAGTGAAATTTGTACCACTTGTTCCTGGAGATCTTCTGTGAAATTATTTACTTATTTATACGACACCTGTCTACATTGGGCTAAACACCCTCACGCAGAAAAATATTTAGCGGGATTGAGTTTTTCTGAATCGGTGATTTTTCCGATCCCACCAGATGTCATGCTTGCACCCATGGCGCTAGCCAAACCAGAAAAAGCGTGGTGGTATGCATTTATCTGTACCCTCGCATCGGTACTTGGAGGCATGGCTGGCTACCTCTTAGGGTACTTAGCATTTGATTCATTAATCGCGCCGATTATTGCTAGTATGGGTTATGAAAATAAACTAGCAATAGCAACGACATGGTTTGAAGCATACGGCGTGTGGGTGGTATTTATCGCAGGCTTCTCTCCTATTCCGTATAAAGTTTTCACTATTAGTGCAGGTGTTTTAGGGATGTTGTTTGTGCCTTTTGTCATAGCGTCATTTATTGGGCGCGGTTGTCGTTTTTTCTTAGTTTCGGCATTAATGTACTGGGGTGGAGCTCGAATGGAAGCTAAATTACGTCAATATGTCGAAGTATTGGGTTGGGCAGTCGTTATTTTTGCCGTTATCGCTTACTTACTTGTAAGATAAGACCGATAGTATGTTGTTAATATCTCTTAAAATGCGTCGCTTTTATTGCCTTATGGCAGCCATTAGTAGTCTGATTTTAGTCACTGGATGTGCCGACAGAACTGCACCTGCACCGGTGATAAAAATCAATACTCAAGTACAAGAAACCAGTCCTTGGGATAATGCTGATACACACCAAGTGCAAGAAGGTGAAACCCTGTATGGGATTGCTTGGTTGTATGGTTTGGATTATCAAATGTTAGCGCAAAACAATGGCCTCAAAGAGCCATATGCTATTGGAGTAGGACAGAAGCTTAATTTAGTCAAGAAAAGCGTTAAACAAGCACCCATTGTAGCCGATACAAAAGATACAACTGCGAAGCCTCCTAACAGAAAGACAGTTGCACAGAATAATAAGTCGGTGTATCGTAGTAAACATAAATCAGAGACTAAAAAGGTATCTGAATCTATACTACCTCAACGTGTAAAACGTTGGGTTTGGCCGACAAAAGGAACTATTGTTGGTACGTTTTCAACCGCTGAAGCGGGTATCAAAGGCATAGAAATTGCAAATGCCATAGGTACACCGGTCGTCTCAGCAGCCGAGGGTAAAGTCGTTTATAGCGGTAACGCCCTTAGAGGTTATGGAAACCTGGTTATCATTAAGCATACGGACCATTTTTTGAGTGCGTATGCACATAATAATAAAATATTAGTTCAAGAACGGGATATTGTCCAAGCTGGACAGCCAATTGCCGTAATGGGTGACTCGGGTACTAATAGTGCAAAACTCAGATTTGAGATCCGCTACAACGGGAAATCTCTTGATCCACTGAAATATTTGCCCAAACAATAATAATAAAAAAATATGGAAGTTAGGAGGAGAAGTATAACCGTTCCGTTTTAGACAGGAGAAGTTCTAATGGGTCAAAAAAAAGATGAAGTCGTAGCACTCGATGCTGCCCCACACATATCCAATCATGATGCTAAAGTCGATGCGCCGTCACGTGACAATGTGATTAAAACGCAAGGTCTCACGCAACAGCGTCGTGCCAATAAAAACACGATTAGTGCAATTGATAACAGTTCATCTAATGAATTAAACAACAACGATTTATATCCAGACGAAGAAGAAGCAACAGCTGAAACTGACGTATTCGATGATTTTAATGTTGCTGAAGATGTCCAAAAAAACTTAGATGCAACCCAATTATATTTAGGTGAAATCGGCTTTTCCCCCTTACTGAGTGCCGAAGAAGAAGTCCTCTATGCCCGCAAAGCCTTAAAAGGCGATGAACGTGCCCGTGAGCGCATGATTGTCAGTAACTTACGCTTGGTGGTCAAAATAGCACGTCGCTATAAAAACCGCGGTTTAGCACTGCTTGACCTGATCGAAGAAGGAAATTTGGGCTTGATCCGTGCGGTTGAAAAATTTGATCCTGAACGTGGCTTTCGCTTCTCAACCTATGCTACTTGGTGGATCAGACAGACCATCGAACGCGCGATCATGAATCAAACGCGTACCATTCGCTTACCTATCCATGTAGTCAAAGAACTCAATGTATATTTGCGTACCGCACGTAAATTATCACAAGAATTAGACCATGAACCTACCGCTGAAGAAATCGCAGAAGCGCTGGATATTCCAACCGAAGATGTGACTAAAATGCTGCGCTTGAACGAACGCATCACATCTGTCGATACTTCTGCAGGGCCTGATAGTGATGGCAAAGCGATGCTTGATGTAATTGCGGATGAAAACAGTTTTGGCCCAGAAGAAGAAGTACAAGATAACGATATCAAATCGAGTATTGTGCGCTGGCTACAAGAGCTCAATCCCAAACAAAGAGAAGTGCTTGCTCGTCGTTTTGGATTAATGGGCTATGAACCCTCTACGCTTGAAGATGTAGGTGCTGAAATTGGCTTAACCCGAGAGCGAGTGCGTCAAATTCAAGTAGAAGCACTGCGTCGTCTAAAAGATATGCTAGGTCATCAAGGCCTCAGTCTAGAAGCAATTTTTACACAAATCGAAAACTAGTCTTATTTACCCGACCCGCCCATACAATTGGGCGAGGTGGGTATGACATCTACACTCTCCCATTTCTCTGGCGTATAAGTATGAATGGCTAATGCGTGAATATCATTCGCTAACTCATCTTCTAAAACATTGTTTACCATACGGTGACAAGCGATTAAGCGCTTACCATCAAATTCATCACTCACGATAGTCACTTTGAAATGACTTTCTGAACCAGGCGCAACGTTATGCATGTGGCTTTCATTTTCAACATATAAAGCCAGCGGGTTAAATGCTGCGGTAAGTTTATCAATCAGCTGTTGGTGGATTGTCATAATATTCCTATTTTTTATATTGTTGAGCGTATATGCCTAAACGTCAGGTTAATTCTATCATCAATCGCACGCTTTGTTTTATTGATCCCATGTTGCCAATACTGCTGTGTATCTCCTCGCATGACAAGCAAGCTGCCATGCGCTAATGGGATTTCATGTTTAGTGCCTAATTGCTTATGTTTGAATATAAACTTGCGTGGCTCGCCTAAGGTAACTGATGCAATCACAGGTTGTGAGCCCAGTTCAGGTTCATCATCACTGTGCATCCCCATACTATCTTGGCCATCTCGATACCAATTAGCTAACACTGAATTAAAAGCGTGTCCGGTTTCTTGTTGGCAATACGCTTTGATCTTGAGCACCGGCTCTGCCCACGCTAGCGGCGTCATCAGTAACCCAGAGTATGTATAAGTCGCGTCAGGATCGCCCATCCAACATTGTAAGCGAGGGATTTTTACGTCACGGCCATAAATTCTGATATAATCTTGTGACCAGGACAGGTTCTGTTTCAGTTGCGCAAAAAATACATCCGCGTCATTGATACCTAGCCAGTTAGGGTAATATTGTACATCCGCATCAAGCATGTCGATTTGTGGTGTATCAAATAATTGCATAACAACCTATTACGTATTGAGAAAATTTTGAACATTGATTTTACCCATGCCCGAGGCGCACACCAACTGGTTCGCTATCCAGAAGAACACCAGCATAAATCACTACAAGCATGGGATGCTGCTGACGAATATATCATATCCTATGTGCAAAATAATCATGCGGCATTACTTGAGTCGATTACCCAAGCGCAACGTGTGGCAATCTTTAATGACGATTTTGGTGCGTTGACTTGCGCATTTCATCAATTTAATCCCGTCCACATTAGTGATTCTCATGTATCACAACTTGGTTGCCGTAATAACCTATTTAAAAATGAATTAGACGTCGATAGCGTTGAATTTATCGCTAGCACTGATGCATTACCTTTCCAATTTGATTTGGTTGTCATGCAGCTCCCAAAAAATCTAGCATTGTTAGAATATCAGTTACATCAACTGCGCCAATGTGTGCATACTGATACCGTCATTATTGCAGGTGGAAAACTCCCCGCAGTCACTAAAAATGTACAGCAATTATTCAACCAAATTGTAGGTCCTTGTCATACGTCATTAGCCGTTAAAAAATCTCGCTTAGTCATTGGCACTTATGATGCTGAGCTAACCCCGCCAGAGCATAATGAATGGAATTCATGGGACATTACCAAGCCGGATTTAACCTTAAGTCATCTTCCAAATGTGTTTTCGCGTCTGCATTTAGATATTGGTGCACGTTTTTTGATGCAACATCTGCCGCCGGTCGGTGGTGAACACGTTGTCGATTTAGGTTGTGGTAATGGCGTCATTGGCTGTAGCGTATTAGCTGAAGCACCCAATGCTAGAGTTACCTTCGTCGATGAGTCTTACATGGCTGTCGCCAGTGCTAAACGAAATGTCCAAGAAAACTTCCCTGAACAGTTATCTCAGTGTGATTTTATCGTGGCTAATGGGCTGAAAAATGTCGATGTGTCACATGTTGATCTCGTTCTTTGTAACCCACCATTTCACCAACAAAACGCAGTGACCGATCATATCGCATGGCAAATGTTCAAAGATGCTAAATTTGTACTGCGCCACGGCGGCGAACTTAGGATCATTGGCAATCGTCATTTGCCCTATGGCAATATGTTGCAAAAACGCTTTGGTGGTTTTACTGTAATCGCAACGAATGCTAAATTTAGTATTTTATCGACGTATAAAAGCTCAAAATAAACCAAATTAGTTGCAGCGCAACGACTAACTTTTAGGGAAAGGATCATGCATTACTCGATTAAATCACTGCTTACAACGATTTGGTTGTTGTGTGCCTGTGCAATGTTAATTAGCGCCACTAGCGTAGACGCGGCAGCTAAGGCGCAAGCGACAAAAGACGGCTCACAAATCCAACCTGATAACTATTACCCTAAAGTAAAACTGGTTACCTCAATGGGCGAGTTTGTCGTTGAACTAGATCGTCGTAAAGCACCAATAACCGTGAATAATTTTTTGAAATATGTGGATCTGCGCAGTTATGAAGATACCATTTTTCACCGCGTGATCCCTGGGTTTGTAGTGCAAGGCGGCGGTTACACCGCTGAGTTTGAACCTAAACCTTCTCTTGGTACTATTTTTAATGAATCTGGAAACGGTCTCAAAAACGAAACTTACACCATCGCAATGGCACGTCAAACTGATCCCCATTCTGCCACGCGTCAATTTTATTTTAATATGCGTGATACACCATCATTAGATCCAGGCCGTAATTGGGGCTATACGGTCTTTGGTTATGTCTCTGAAGGTAGTGAGGTATTGGATGCGATCAGTGAAGTAGAAACTCAATACAGCATGAATTTGCGTGCACCAGATGTACCTATCGAGCCGGTCTTGTTACTTAAAGCGCAAATATTACCCGAAGTGGTGTTTAACTAATTTGTTATTAGTGGAGTGTTATTTGCAAATAGGGGAAAATAGCCGCTATTAGGCTTTTAGCAATTATGCTCTGAGGCATTAGCCATTAAGCTCTAGGCAATGGAAATGCCAAAGTATCTTCAATTGAATCCAAATTTTGAGCGAGCATAAACAAACGATCAACCCCTAGTGCAACACCCGCACATTCTGGTAAACCATGGGTTAATGCAGCAATCAATCGTGGATCAGGGACGACTTGCACTGCCCCCTCGGCCTCACGAATTACATTATCCGCAGCAAAACGCCGGGATTGCTCTTGTGCATCGGTTAATTCCCAATAGCCATTGGCTAGCTCTATGCCTTTAAAATACACTTCAAAACGATGTGCATAACGCGGATCAGCCGAGCTAATTTTGGCAAGTGCAGCTTGTGATGCAGGAAAATCAATAATAAAACACGGACGTTCTTTTCCTATTTTCGGTTCGATGTGGATGTTAAATAACAGTTGCAACACATGATCACGGGATGCTTGCTGGATATCATAATGAAAGTCCATCGCTAGCGCAGTGATTAACTCATCGTGCGATGCCGTATTAATGTCCAAATCAACATAATGCAAAAATGCCGCGTGATAACTCAGATACTCAGCACTTGCCACAGACAGCACATCCATCAATAGCTCGTCAATCTCATGCATCAGTGCGCGATCGTCAAAGCCAATGCGATACCACTCTAGCATAGTAAATTCAGGATTATGCTGGCGCCCTGCCCCTTCATGTCGAAACGCTTTTCCCAAATAATAAATACAGCCAGAACCGCTAGCTAACATGCGTTTCATCGCATATTCAGGGGAGGTTTGTAAGTATAAAGATGTAGAGGTTTGACCTAGGGTTAACTGAGTCACAAAATTATCGAGGTAAGGATCAGTAACACCGTTATGGCTTAGTACTGGCACATCGACTTCGGTGACGTTTTTGTTGGTAAAAAAGGCCCGGATACGAGCCAATAGTTGCGCGCGAAGGCGCAAATTAGTCGGTGTGATTTGCATCTGCCAAACAGGCGTTTCTGCTATCTGACACCGACTATTTTTCATTGTTGATAATGCTTATTTGCTAGCGCGAGAAACGTATTCGCCACTGCGCGTATCAACTTTGATCACTTCACCCGTTTGGATAAATAGTGGCACACGAACTACCGCGCCCGTTGCTAAAGTAGCAGGCTTACCACCAGTACCCGCAGTATCACCTTTAAGGCCTGGATCAGTTTCAGTGATCTCTAGTTCTACGAAGTTTTGCGGAGTAACAACAATCGGTGTGCCGTTCCACAATGTGATCGTAAATAAATCATTCTCAACTAACCATTTAACGGTATCACCAAGTGCTTTTTCATCAGCAGCAACTTGCTCAAACGTTTCGTTATTCATAAAATGCCAAAACTCACCATCGTTATATAAATACGATAGTTCAGTATCCATTACGTCAGCGCCTTCGACAGACTCACCAGAACGGAACGTTTTTTCTAGGACTTTACCCGAAACTAATTTACGAATTTTAACGCGGTTGAAAGCCTGACCTTTACCTGGTTTAACATATTCGTTTTCTAAAATGTTACATGGTTCGCCATCAAGCATAACTTTTAGTCCTGCTTTGAACTCATTGGTGCTAAAATTCGCCATAATTCCTCTAATCTCACTAAATGATTGGTTTAACGGTGCACAATATACACAAAAACATAAACAAAAAACAGAACCCTGTAGACCCAAACTGGCAAAAAGAATTAGCAAATAGCTTTAATTCACCAGAATCATTGCTCACCTACCTTGGATTTGATGCTCAAGCATTTACCAAAGACAACCAAGCACGTGATTTGTTTGCGCTGCGTGTACCGCGTTTTTTTGCTGATTTAATGACTCCGAACGATATCGATGATCCTCTACTTAAACAGGTAATGCCCGTTGCAGATGAGTTTATTGTTGATCCTGATTTTTCGACTGACCCATTAGAGGAACAGCAAAGCTCCGAGCAAGGTATGTTGCATAAATATCATAACCGGGTATTGCTAATGGTGCGTGGCGGCTGTGCGGTCAACTGTCGTTACTGCTTTCGTCGACACTTTCCCTATGGCGATCACCATAATAATAAAGCCGATTGGTTAGAGGTGTTCAAACAAATTGGCTCTGACCCCAATATTGATGAAGTTATTCTTTCTGGTGGTGATCCTTTGATGGCGAATGATGACTACTTGAGCTGGATGCTGCAACAAATAAACCTAATACCTAACGTTAAACGAGTGCGCATTCATTCTCGCCTGCCTGTCGTGTTGCCCTATCGTATCACTGAACAATTTGTTCAGCTGTGTCACCAAGCACAACAGCAAATCATTATGGTATTGCACATTAATCATCCACAAGAGATTTCTGTTGAGTTAGCAGACAAGGTTGAGTTACTTATTCAAGCTGGGGTGAGCGTGTTAAACCAAGCGGTCATGTTGCGCGGGATAAATGACTCAAGTGATACTCAAATAGCATTAAACGAGGCGTTGTTTAGCAATCGTATCCAACCATACTATTTGCATTTATTTGATAGAGTACAAGGTGCTGCACACTTTGCTATTTCGGATGAACGCGCTGTTGCCATTATGCAAGATGTCATCGCCAAACAATCTGGGTATATGGTACCGAAATTAGTCCGCGAAATTGGTGGTGAAGCGAGTAAAACGCCGGTAGATTTAGGGCTATATGATTCTGCTAACTAACATAGAGTAGATTACACATACACATCTATGTAGTTTCCCGACGAAGTCGCAAAATCTGGAATAACATTTGCTAATTTGGCGCTCTCACCCACCCCTTGGATCAGAGTGATGGCCTGTTGCCCTTGTTGGGCAATTTGATCATTCGACATCTTTGCCGCCTTGACATCCAACTGGGCTTGGATACTTGGAGATACCGCTTGAGAATCAATGTTCATTTTCTATCCTATCAACGCCGCATAAAAAATCATGTATCAATTTAACGGCAATCTTGTGATAAACTTTACTCATATTTTTAGAAATTTAGTAATTATTATATGCAAAACGTTCTCGACAAACTAAAAGACAACCTTCAACTCATTTATCGTAAATCCATCGATGCCGATGCAGCTTTAAATCAACTGCAACAACAGGGCAAAGGTAAGTTCGCGACGATTTTCGCTGACAACAGTCCATTCACGACCCGCGCAAAACGCTTTGAACCTTATGTACAAGAAGTTGCAGCGAACATGGATACCTTTTTGGCACATGATTTTAATGCGGTTGCGGTAAGTGATTTGCAACCAGAATTGGTTGTGATTGTGCAACAAATCGAGGCGCTGCTATCTACCTTGACACAATTTAAGGCTACGTTGTAATTGTAACCCGACACCTGCTCCTCTAATTTTAGCTTCTTGATAGGATCTCTATGCTAATTAGAATGGTACTATTAAAATTGGTATAAAGGTAAGCGCGCCACACGACCTTTGATTTCGTCTATCATCGCTTGGTACTCAGGTGAATCGACTGTTTTGAAGGTCTGTTTAAACGCATCGGTTTTCAGGCCCTCAGGTAAATCCATAACTTGAGGAAAAAACACTGACTCATTACTCGCAATCGACAAATTACTTTGTCCAGCTTTAGCCGTATCAGGATCAGTCAGATAATCCGCAAACTTGACGCCCGCCTTATCTGCTGCCAAATCCACAAAGCTATAACCACTGCCACTGACTACTCTATCCATTAATTCTTTGAACTCGCCAATTGCGACGGTCACGCCTTGATCTGAAAGTAATTTTATCGCTGCAGAAAAAATAAAGTGTTGCGATAGATCTGTGCGCTTAGCAAGCTTCGGCATAAAGTCACCATACAACACATCTTTGGCTAATGGAGGCGCTAGTCCCACAAAATTCGCAAAACGTGAGCTACCGGCATAGATTGCCAAAGCAAGGATCGCTGCCTCATTTTCTAAGTGTGCCGTATCTGGCTGACTTTGGATCTGAGCTTCAAGCATCAACTCCCGAATATATGCCGACAATGACGTATTATTCGATTTAGGGATGCTTTGAACATTCATCAAAAAGCCAAGATAATAACTGATACGGATCTCTAAGCTATTATCCCCACCAAAATCAATCCGTTCCCTGACTAATTTCAATTCCGTTAAGAAGTCATGCATCGGCAGCACAGAAACCATCGCTTGGCGTTGACTGAACGCAAGTGTGTCAATTTGTGTTTGCGCTTGAGATGCAATTTGACTATCCGTGTAGGTATTTACCATCCAGCTGATTAACTTTAATAGCACATTACCAGGTAGAGGGATGCGACCGACCGACAGATGGGTAATATCAATATCTTGGCTACTTGCAAGCTGCATCGAAATATTGACATAACGGGGAATAAACCACTTTTCTAGCAAAATACTCATGTGCATTTCACCGCCATATTGAGTGAAATCTATTGTACCGTTAAATTTAGGCATCGCGCGTTGCATAAAGCCGAGTAAGCTTTGTGCCTGTGCTTGGCTAACGGCAACATTATGACCGACATGACGCTCTTTAAATATTTTCGACAAGTCGTAAATCAGATCATTGACACTTTGAGCTTGATCAACTTGCTGCGCTGAAGACACGGATACTCGTGGATGTTCTTGTAACACTAAAAAATGTACACACAATAACGTAACCGCAACAAATGTAGCTAACTTAACTAAAAAAGACATAAGGGTATTAATAAGGACCATTCACTATAGCGGTATTACTAAGCCTAGTTTGCCATACTTGGCTCGCTTTGACATAATAAATTACATCTCCTATGACCACTGCACGGTCTTCCCATGCGCCATAATACTGATTCAGTGTATTAGGTGTCGTCACCCTTAACTCATTTGTCATACTTGCATTACCAGTAAGATCGACTTGAAACAGTTCCAAACGATTGTCTTCTCCCCACACATCATCAGTCATAGTCCAGCTTTGCATCGGCATCGCAAACAAAAACTCGGTGTCAGATTGTGGTAAATACGTCAGCGCATGATAATCAAACTCAGCTGGCGAATAGCCATTTGCAAAAATATATTCGTCGACAATACGCGGTGTACCAGAGACATCAAATAACGCCACTTTTGCACCAAACTCATCGGCACCTGACAATGCAGGCGGCTGGTCAAATCCACCTACAGGGACATTTTGACCAATCCCTAAAATGAAATTATCATTGATCGGATGCAGGTACGATGAATAGCCTGGCATCTCTAGTTCGCCAGTTACCACCGGCAAAATGGGATTGGACACATCAATCACATACAACGGATCGATTTGCTCAAATGTGACCATGTAGGCATTATCTCCGAAATAGCGTACCGCTCTGATATCTTCATTAGGTTTGCCTAGTTCATTAGGTGCATTATCATTCGGCAGTGAAGCAACCACACTAAGCTGATTATTTTGTGCGGTTAGCGAGACAACATGCAATTCGTGATCAAAACGATCTGCCGGATCGTTCATAAATTTAGTGGTTACCGCGCGCAAATGGCTATCATTAGCACTTAAGCGTAAATTAGGTAACGACCAGCCTAACGTGCCAGCTAACTCAACCGTTCCATTATATGTAAATTGTTCAGTTGCTAGCGCAAAATGATGCACGACAGTGTGTTGATTTAGCATTTCACCCACATCATTATATTCGGTTGTATTACCATGCACAAAAACTGCATCAGTGGTGACATATACGTCGTCATATTGTCCGTTGATACATTTTATTGAACGCTGGGTTGGATCCTCTAAGTCGATCATCGTTAAGATAATCATCCCAAGCGTACTATCAAGTGTTGTCGCATTTTCTGGAATATAACAATCTTGTGGTAAAAATAACGGTTGACTCGCTGAGACTGATTCAGGATCAGTGCTAAGTGTCATTGTTGGAATTAAGTCATTTATTGGTGTTTCTTGGATTGTGTTATAACCGGCGAGCCTTTGTGCGTCGCTATTACCCAAGCCATTAAAATTTGTAATCTGGGGCATATATGAGCTTACCAACAATAATTGATTATCGATACGCTTGGAACTAACCAAGTATCCATCGATTGTTATCTGATTGGTCAAGACTGGTTCAGCTGGGTTGTTCATCGCAAATAACTCAACCATAAACTGACTCTGACCACCCCACCAAATACTATTGTTAGCGAGATAATCATTGCCTCCGTAGCCCTCTCCTAAGACCACTAATTGATCATCATGCAAGTACATTCCGCGTAAATAGGTATAATTCATCGCGTTATTTTTTAACACAACAATAGCGGCTTGTTCCT